>Ga0063231_10000025_pt1 | contig 33510 bp, 47 predicted proteins | sample LauGreSu1BDMLBSD_2_FD_56231 | JGI IMG/M metagenome (GOLD analysis project Ga0063231, IMG submission 56231) | Freshwater lake microbial communities from Lake Michigan, USA - Su13.BD.MLB.SD v2 (version 2) | ecosystem: Environmental > Aquatic > Freshwater > Lake | place: Lake Michigan, USA...
GTCAAGACATATCCGTTGCGGGGGGGGGGGAAAGGCATCGAAGGAGAGCGGTCAGGAATGTGGAGAGAGATGGCACGGATTATTGGCGAAGTACGACCCAGATACGCATTCATTGAAAACAGTCCAATGCTCACTACTAGAGGACTTGAACGAGTCCTTGCAGACTTGGCCAAGATGGGGTTTGATGCAAGATGGGGTGTGCTGGGAGCAAACGATGTTGGCGCTCCCCACAAAAGAGAAAGAATCTGGATATTGGCTTACCCCCAGCACGGTAGACATTGCGATTCGGTCAAAAGAGTCGATGATAAAAAGATTGGAATACAGGAAAAAATTGGGAAGAAACGGAGTGGGCGCGGGCTGCCTGTCAGAGCAGGTGGAATGGAGCGGGACGGGAAATCCGATAGGTTATATGACGGCAGAGAAACTTTTTCCAACTCCGACAACAAGGGATTACAAGGGCGCAAGAACTCCGGAGGCAATGAAGAAAACCGGACGCAATCCAATGACAAACAGTTTGCCGGATGCGGTAGAAAATCAGGGAGAGGATGGGAAATTGAACCCGATGTGGGTCGAGTGGCTAATGGGGTGGCCGCTAGGATGGACAGAATTAAAGCCCTTGGAAATGGACAAGTATCACAAGTGGCAGCATTTGCATGGGAAATCTTGAGCCAACATGAATAACAAGCTGACTGCGTCCCAAAGAAACCACCTTACACGCGTTAAATCGTTGCCCTGTGGCGTTTGTGGCGTGTCTGAACCCTCAGATGCCCATCATATTGAACAAGGCCTCCAATACCTCTGTATTCCGCTCTGTAAGGATTGCCACCAAGGCAGCCATAACGGTATTCATGGTCGCAAATCAATATGGAACGCAACCAAACAAACGGAATTAACCGTTTTAAACAAAACCATTGAAAGGCTTATGAAATGAGCGATCCATTTAAAATATTAGAGCCCACCGTCATTACATTTAGCGGCGGCAGGACTTCTGCCTATATGCTTTGGCGTGTCCTTAAATCTAATAATGGTGTTTTGCCTGACGATGCCATAGTCTGTTTTGCCAATACAGGTAAAGAAGATGAGGCAACCTTACGGTTTGTTAGGGATTGCGAAGATAACTGGGGGTGCAAAATACATTGGCTTGAATATCAAGATTCTGCTGACCCAAAAAATCGTTTTAAGGTCGTAAATTATGAAACCGCAAGCCGAAATGGCGAACCTTTTGAGGCAGTAATCAAAGCAAAACAGTTTTTACCTAATGTTTTTATGCGTTTTTGCACTCAAGAATTAAAAATTAAAGTAATTGATAAATTTATTGCATCCCTTGGCATGAATTCGGATGAAATGGAGCGTTTGATAGGTATCCGGGCAGACGAACAAAGGCGGGTAGCTAAGGTTGGTTTACAAAATTGCCCATTAGCCCAGGAGGGCATTACTTCATATGAAATTGGCAAATTTTGGTCAACCAATAGTTTTGATTTAAATCTGCCAAAAGTAGGTCTAAACACACTATCTAATTGCGACCTATGTTTTCTAAAAGGTGACAAATTATTGTATGCATTAATAAAAGATAAGCCGTCTAGAGCCACATGGTGGATTGAACAGGAAGAAAAGTTACAAAAAATGGTTGTAGATAAAGAGCGAAAAGGTATAGCTACATTTAGAAAAAACTCAATTAGCTATGCAGCAATGATGCAAAACACATTGGACCAATCCGATATGTTTTCCGATGAATCGATAGCTTGTTTTTGTGGGGATTAAATGGAAAGACTATCTTTACCTTGGCCGCCAAAAGAACTAAGCCCCAACTACCGCGGGCATTGGGGTCCGGTGGCATCGGCTAAGAAAAAGTACCGGTTTGCGGTCCGCATTCTGGCGTTGCAGCAACCGATACCATTTATTGAATACATCGTAGAGGACGCACCCATTTTCTTGGAGGTGGAGTTTTACCCGCCAGATAACCGTCCACGGGACTTAGACAACATGATTGCCTCGTTTAAAGCTGGGCAAGACGGCCTAGCCGATGCCTGGAAGGTTAACGACAAACTAATTATTAGCACATACAAAATAAGCCAGCAGCGGGGCGGTATGGTAAAAGTAAAAGTTTTATAGGGAACTGTTTATTATGAAAAAGTTAAAACGCCGACCACGGCTTGCGCAAGACATTTTGGATTTGTTGGGGCAAAAACCTAACATTACGCAAGCTGAGATTGCAAAAGAACTGCTGGCCAAACCCCATTCCATCAAAGCGGTATTATGGAAATTAGTGCATCAACAGAATAAAATTGTTGCTACAAAAGGCGCAAAAGCAGATAAAATGACAGGGCCGAAGGTCATTAATATGTACTGTTTGAAGGAATTATGAAAGACATCGAAGCATTCTCGCTGGCATTATTGAACTCTGCGACCTGCGCACATTTGCAGCATTGGCAGACCAAAAGCTATGCGCAGCACAAGGCCTTGGCGAAATACTATAACGCCGTCCCAGACCTCGTAGACCAGCTGGTTGAGTCGTATATGGGTCGGTACGGTCCATTAGACGAATTCGAGGAAGAATTTGAGATTGATAAGGACCCTGTGCGGTACTTCAAAGCATTACAAAAATATGTCGATCAAAACAGAAAACACTTGCCAAAAGACACCGAATTACAGAATACTATTGACGAAATTACCGATTTAATTAACTCTCTGCTGTACAAACTGCAACAACTCTCATAAAGGAAATCAAAATGGCAAATACATTTGTATGCCCAAAAGACTGTAACGAAGATAAAGGTCGTAAAGAAAAGACTAAAAACGCCGTGATGCAAGAAGGCAAAAACAAGCCAATGGGCGAGAAAATGGCTATGAAAGGCCGTGATACCAAGATGGAAACTAACAATTCTGGCGAAATGTACCAAAAGTGAATTGCGGAAATTGCCAGTTTTTTCAGGGTACGCAGTTCGGCCATTGCCGGCGCTACCCTGAAACTGTCACCAAACAGGCTGGGATGTGGTGCGGTGAACACCAAGTCGTGGTGCCTCCGCAGCCAATATTCACGGAATTGGCAGCCACTCCAGCACCCAAAAGGCGCAAGAAAAATGATACGACCGCTGCGTGACCGAATCGTTGTAAGACCCGTAGAACGGGTTAAGAGCCAGATGATTGAAGTCATCATGGATGAACTGCCTAACATCGGCGAGGTATTGGCCGTGGGTCCTGGCGAGATTGACAAAAAAGGCCGGTTGATTCCTAATCCTATAGAAATAGGCCAAAGAATCCGATTTGGGGGCGCGGAGGACTATTTGTCTTACCCTAGATTTGAGATTGACGGCGAAGAATACCTCGTAATGTCTTGGAAAGATGTCTGTTTTGTTGAGGACAATAATGCCAAAAACCACTAATAAACCTATTGCGCGTACCACCACCGGTAAGGGTAAGAACTACAAACCCACCGAAGCTGGTGCGGGCATGACCGCTAAAGGAAGGGCGGCATACAATGCAAAAAATAATGCAAACCTTAAAGCACCTGCTCCAAACCCTAAAACAAAAGCTGACGAAGGCCGTAAAAAAAGTTTTTGCGCAAGAATGAGCGGAATGCCTGGGCCGATGAAAGATGAAAAGGGAAGGCCTACCCGAAAAGCAGCATCTCTTAAAAACTGGAATTGTTAACGAAAGGAATTAATCATGGCAAATAGTAAATCGATTGGCGTAGCATACGCCGACCCACAGTTTGATAGTCTTATTGTCACGGGCGCAACCGAATTTCAGGGCGGACTTGACCTAACTGGTGGAGACCTCGACATCACCACAACCTCGGCCAGTACCGATGGTTCAACTAGCGTTGAGCCCGTATTGGTTAGCACTACGATGACCGGTGCAGGCGGAGTTGGTGGTCGCGCAAAATTTTTAACAACCATTAACTCGGTTCTTGGTAGTTATTCAAACGCCCTTAAAGGTGAAGTTGTATATGGAACCTCTGGCCGTACTACTGGCTTGGGCTCTGCCGTTTTAGCTGAAATGACGCTATCGGCTGGAACATCTGCTGGTAACTATGCCCCAGTTGAAATTGAATTAAATTGCGCATCTGGTGCGTCTACTGGAACAACAACTGCCCTTATTTATGCCAGTGTTAATGGCACAGGTGCTGCAACCGTAGACACTAATGGTTACTTATTGAATTTAGCTGGTGTAACCGTAGCAGGCGCTAAATTGGCTGCTACAGGCACAATTACCAATGTCAACGAAATTACGCATGGTTTGCGAGTCAAAATCGCTGGTAGTGACTATTACCTGTTAGCTGCAACTGCCGCTAATTTTAATGCATAGTGATTACTAAAGACTATTTACTACAGTTGAGGCAGGCATCCGTACTAGAACTTCAAGCGGCTTTAGAGCGGGTGCAGCAACAACGGGGCGCAATTGCGATTATTGATGCCTTACTGATAGAAATTGACAAGGAAAAAGACAATGGCAGCTAAACCCGGCTTGTATGCCAATATTCACGCTAAAAGGGAGAGGATCGAGCGCCAAAAGGCTGCTGGAAAGACTCCTGAGAAGATGCGTAGCCCAGGCACCAAGGGCGCGCCAACTGCCAAAGCATTTAAAGAATCGGCTAAAACTGCGAAGAAAAAGTAATGCCGCTCATTAAAGACATTGGCAAAAAGGCATTCCAAAAGAATGTCAAAGCTGAGATTGCTGCGGGCAAGCCAGTTAAGCAGGCCGTGGCTATTGCGTACTCGGTTAAGCGTGAGGCTGCAAGCAAGAAAAAGAAGATGTCTAAATTGTCCGAAATGATAAAAAAATAAGAAATTAGCTTTTTTGTTCTTTTAACAACTTTTCTACATATTCAAATTCTTGCTTGTACTTTTGTTTTAAAACCTGTATTTCAGCATCTTGGTGGCGCAGCATTGCAGCCACATCCTTAAACAGTTGGCCAAACTTATCCAAATCATCTGCCATCTCATTTGCGCTCATCTTGGCTCTTTCTCAAAGCTATATGTTTTTGTAGGATATGCCAGAACTCCGATTTGATTATGTCCATAACTCCTCCATTAGAGTAAACAGTTTACACCATAAGATTAACACAAACAACAAGAAACGATTTATTATTATGTAACTGGAACTTATTGATTGAGTTAATCACTATGGCCGCACCGATAGGAAATTCTAATGCCGTAAAGGGCAAGATGTTTTATGACAGGCTCCGCAAGGTGCTGACTCAAGAACCTCAAAAGCTGGAAAACATTGTTAAGCAGCTGATCACACAAGCTGAACAAGGCGAGGCGTGGGCCGTGAAAGAGGTCATTGACCGGTTGGATGGTAAGGCCGTGCAGATCAATCAGATGGAAAATACCGATGGAACTCCGCTTTTGTCTGGCATTCAGGTCATGTTTGTAAAACCACAAGATGCTTGAGACTTTAGATAAAGCAGTAGCCAACGCAGAGTTCCCCGTAAAACTGGCTTTTTTGTTTGAGCCCAAACGATACAAGATTCTTTATGGTGGGCGCGGTGGCGCTAAATCTTGGGGAGTTGCCAGGGCATTACTAATTAAGGCAGCAAAAGACCCCATTCGCATCCTTTGCGCCCGTGAGTTTCAGGTCTCTATCAAAGATTCTGTACACAAATTACTGACAGACCAGATTGACAGTCTTGGATTAGAGTCGTTTTACGAGGTCACCCAGACCAGCATTCGCGGTAAGAATGGCTCTGAGTTCTTTTTTATTGGCCTTAAAAACAATATTACCAATGTCAAATCCTTTGAGGGCGTTGATATTTGTTGGGTTGAGGAGGCGCAGACTGTTTCTAAAACTAGCTGGAATGTCCTAATTCCGACCATTCGTAAGGACAACTCCGAGATATGGATTACCTTTAACCCTGAACTTGAGACCGATGACACCTACCAACGGTTCGTTATCTCGCCGCCTACCAATGCGGTGGTGCAAAAGATTACCTGGCGCGATAACCCTTGGTTCCCACAGACCTTGCGGGAGGAGAAAGATAACCTCCAGATGCGAGATACTGAGGCCTACAACACCGTCTGGGAGGGCATCTGCCGTAAGACCGTGGACGGTGCGGTGTTTGCCAACGAGATTACCCTTGCAGATTTAGAAGGACGAATTACCAAAGTCCCTTACGAGCAAATGAAAGGCGTTCATGCCGTTTTTGACCTTGGCTGGGCGGACAATACGGCCATCTGGTTTGTGCAGTTCATTGGGTTTGAAATCAGATTAATTCGATACATTGAGGACAGTCAAAAGACCATGTCCTATTACATGGCCGAGATGCAGAAGTTTGGCTATCACTACGACACCATTTGGCTACCGCATGATGCTGAGAACTCAACTCTGGCAGCTGCTGGTCGCTCGATTGCCGACATTGTCAGGGCAGCAGGTTACAAGGTGCAGATTGTGCCAAGAACGCCAACTGCGGACTCTATTAATGCAGCCAGAACAATATTCAACAAGTGTTATTTTGATAGAGAAAATTGCCATCAAGGATTACAATGTTTAAGACATTACCGATATGATGTGGACCCAGATACCAAGCAATTTAGTAAAACGCCCTTGCATGACATATTTTCCCACGGTGCAGACGCGTTTAAATATCTAGGTTTAGTGGTGAATGAGCCCCGCAAATCGGTAGTAAAACGAGCCGCGTATCAACCGGCTGGATCATGGATGGGATGATTATGGCAAACGACCAGCGTATACAAGACGCACAGAAATTCTTAAGATTCGCTAATGATGCGGACTCTTACAACCGCCAGGATGCTCTGGATGACCTTAAATTCTCCTCTGGGGATCAATGGCCAGTAGAGGTACAAAACTCTCGAAACCTTGAGGCAAGACCTTGCTTAACGATTAACAAACTTGATGGGTTTATTCGCCAAGTCTGTAACCAGCAACGCCAAGCCAGACCCCGCATGAAGGCTCACTCGATGAATTCGGCTGCCAATGCCAAGGTTGCGGACATCCTGACAGGCATTTTTAAGCATATTGAGGTCAACTCAGACGCAGACACCGCTTACGATACGGCTTTTGAGTTTGCCGTGCGCATGGGTTGGGGTTACTGGCGAGTTCTTACCGATTACACACGGGCAGACTCGTTTGATCAGGAAATCTACATTAAGCCCATTGCCAACCCATTTACCGTGTATTTTGACCCCAACAGTCAGATGCCAGACGGCTCAGATGCCGAATGCTGCCTAATTACTGAGGTAATGAGCAAAAAGGAATTTAAGGCCCAATACCCTAACGCAGACGATGGCGGCAACTTCAATATGCGTGGAACTGGCGATGCGGATGCCGATTGGATTATGAAAGATGACATTCGCATAGCTGAATGGTGGTATACCGAGCGCAAAAAGACCAAATTGCTCATGCTTTCAGACGGTACGCAAGTCTATAAAGAGGACGCGCCCAGCGATGAAATGATGATGGCAGCAGGTATTGAGGTGGTTGCCGAGCGTGAAACCATGCGCAAGACCATCAAATGGGCCAAGCTGACAGGCTTACAAATCCTTGAGGAATCTACTTGGATTGGTAAGTACATTCCCATTATTCCCGTTTATGGCCAGCAATTAGTGGTTGACGATAAGCGCAAGAAGTACGGCATTGTGCGTATGGCTAAAGACCCGCAGCGGATGTACAACTATTGGCGAACCGCTCTGACCGAGTCGGTGGCTCTCGCGCCCAAGGCTAAATGGCTATTGGCAGAGGGTCAAGACGAGGGCCATGAGAATGAATGGAACTTGGCTAACATCAAGGCCACGCCCGTATTGCGTTACAAGCAAAAAGACATTGAGGGACAACCCGCGCCCCAGCCAACAAGACTGCAACCAGAGCCACCAGCTGCTGGAATCGTTGAGGCTACAAGCGCTATCAATAATGACCTGCAAACCGTAGTTGGGATATTTGACCCAAATATGATGGCTCAAGGCAATATGTCTGGTAAGGCAATCCGTGGCCAGCAGATGCAGATTGATATGTCGAACTTCCATTATTACGACAATCTGACCCGTTCCCTCAAGCAAACTGGGCGCGTAATCCTAGACCTAATCCCCAAGATTTACGATAAAGAGCGGGTCATGCGGATTATTGGTTACGATAACCAGCCCGAAATGGTTACGATTAACCAGCGCGCCGTGGACGAAAGCGGTACAGAAAAGATATTGAATGATGTAACCGTGGGCGAATACGATGTTTACATGGATACTGGCCCAGGCTACCAAAGCAAGCGCCAAGAGGCAGTCGAGTCTATGGTTCCGCTATTACAAGCTAACCCTGAACTATTCCAAGCTGCGGGTGACCTCGTATTCCGCAACATGGACTTCCCAGGCGCAGATGTGATTGCTGACCGCCTAGCCGCGATGAACCCATTAGCTAAGATTGATGAGAAATCGGACATTCCGCCACAGGTCCAAATGCAGTTGATGGCCAGCCAAAAGATGGTTGCCGACTTGCAACAACAAATTGCAGCTTTGACCTTGAATCTACAGCACCAGACCGATGTGCAGCGCATGAAAGAGGAAGGCCAGACCAAGCGCAAACTTATGGATGTTACCTCTAGGGCGTACAACACCGAGACTATTAACGAGGCTAAAGTTAACCAGACCAATATGAAGTCAATTACCGACCAAAACCGGACTGAGTTAGACGCTATTACCAAACTATTACTAAAAGGCATGGATTCACGGGTATTGCAGCAAGAAATGGCTCGCAGAGATACAGAGCAGGACATGGTGGCCTCGTTTGCCGAGAACGAGGTCAATATGAATGAGTCACCATTCCTGCGTGAAGAAATGGCAATGGCCCAGCAACCAATGACTAACCCCGCAATGGATGATCAGTTGGCGGCGCAGTTTGCAGCACAAGAGATGCAACCGCAGCCGTTAGAGCAACCTGCAATCCCTGGCGTACCAATGGGACCTCGTTGACAACTATCGAAAAACAGTTTCTAATAGATTTAACCTACCGATGGGTTCATCGGGTTTATTCTTGGAGTTAATCCATGTCCGATGCAGAAGTAGTGCAGGAACCAGCAAGGAAACAAGCTGCGAACCTGGTAACAAATGAGAATTTAGCTGAGTTTAATGCACAAAAACTTGGTTTAGCCACTCAGGAAACTCCAACTGAGGCCGCAGAAGCGGAGCCGGTTGTTGAGCAAGAGCGGAGTGAACCAGAGGCAGAAACAGAGGCTGCTGCAGGTGAAAAGAAGCACAACCCGAAACTTGAGAAGCGGTTTTCGGAACTGACCAAGCAGCGCGAAGCGGCCCGCCAAGAAGCGGATCGTGAGCGTACGGCTCGTGAGGCTCTTGAAGCGCGATTGAGGGACATGGAAGCTAAGGTTAATCCGCCTAAATCGGAAGAACCAGACCCTAAACCAGACCCATCGCAATTTAATGATGCCCTAGAGTATGCTGAGGCTCTGGCCGAGTGGACTACTGATCGAAAGATGCGGGAGCGGGATCAAGCAGAACTTGCTCGTAAAGCCGAAGAAGAACAGTCGCGTATGCGGCAGAAGTTCCAAGAGCGGTTAGACAATGCAAAGCAAGATTTGCCGGATTATGAGGAAATGATTGCGTCAAGCGATGTTTCGGTGTCACAACCGGTCACCGATGCAATTATTGAAAGTGATGTAGGCCCACAAATCCTATATTACTTAGCCGAAAATCCAGAGTTCGCTCGTGAATTGGCGGATAAATCCATCACTTCACAACTCCGTGCCATCGGGCGTTTAGAGGCTAAATTTGAGAAATCAGAGCCAACTAAACCGAGCGTAAAAGAACCTGTTGCGAAGAAGTCAAATGCTCCGGCACCGATTAACCCATTGAAAGCCGGTGGTAATCCTAGCGATATTGCTTTGGATTCCGACCGTAAGTTTCATGGTACCTACCAGCAATGGAAAGCTGCAAGGGCCTCTGGGAAGATTAGATGACGGATAACTTTAAAATTAATTTGGAGAATTATCATGGCAAATAACTTGCTAACCATCTCCATGATCACCAACGAGGCGTTGATGGTCTTGGAAAACAGTTTGACCTTTACTGGTCGCGTAGACCGTAACTATGATGACCAATTTGCGGTTATCGGTGCAAAGATTGGTAACACAGTCAATGTACGCCGTCCTGGCCGTTTCATTGGTACCACCGGACCGGCTTTAAATGTCGAGGACTTCAACGAGACCTCATCCCCTGTAACCCTCAGCACTCAATTCCATGTGGATACGCAGTTCACAACACAAGATTTGACCTTATCGTTAGATATGTTCTCTGACCGTGTTTTGAAGCCAGCTATTGCTGCAATTGCCAACAAAATCGATTTTGACGGCACCACAATGGCAGTAGATAACACCGCTAATACCGTTGGTACGGCTGGTGTAGTTCCATCTGACATCGCAACATTCCTAACCGCCCAGGCTTATTTGGACGGCGAGGGTGCGCCCCGTGATGGCAAGCGTTCTTGCGTGGTTGATCCCTTTACAGGTGCCTCAATTGTTGGCTCCTTAAAAGGTCTCTTTAACCCACAAGGCACTATCTCTGGTCAGTACGAAAAGGGAATGATGGGTCGCGACACCATCGGTATGAACTGGTATATGGACCAAAACATCGTGTCCCATACTTATGGTTCTTACTCAACCGCCACATTGTCTACCAACACCGCAACATTTACTGGTTCGTTGACAACTGGCTGGGCTCAGACCTCGACTATTACCATTGCAGCTGCAACCGCTAACGCCAACTTGAAGCAAGGCGATACGATTCAGATTGCTGGCGTATTCGCAGTCAACCCACAGAACCGCCAGCCATACGGTGGTAATGTATTGCGTAACTTTGTAGTTACTGCTGATACAACCATCACTTCCGGCAGTACTGCATCTGTAACTGTTTCACCAGCAATTATTACCGCTGGCCAGTTCCAGAATGTGAGCGTATTGTCTACCTCGTCAACTGCGGTCGTTACACCATTCAATAAGACCGGTGTAGTTAGCCCACAGAACTTGGTATTCCATCGCAATGCGTATACCCTAGCTACTGCTGACCTCCAATTGCCAGACGGCGTACATTTTGCAGGCCGTGCAAGCGATAAGGACAATGGTTTGTCGATTCGTGTGGTGCGTCAATACACCATTAACAACGACTCCATCCCAACCCGTTTAGATGTTCTATACGGCTGGGCTCCGCTTTACCCTGAACTCGCCTGCCGCGTAGCAGCTTAATTAGGAAAGGAACCTTATCATGGCAAACCCAGGACCAGCAAGTACCCAATCAACCAATTACCTGTTTAACGGTGACTCAACAGACGGCGTGCAAATCGCCGGTGCCGCTGCAGACAAATTGGCGTTTCATGGCTCAACCCCTGTTATTCAGGCATCTGCAATTACCAACATTGGTAATAGCGCTACTGGTACAGAAATTGCTACCGCAGTTAATAGCATTTTGGTTGCGTTGCGTAACAAAGGCCTTATTGCGACCTAATATCGCATGAGACCTGAAAAGGCCATTCTCCAAAAGAGGTGGCCTTTTTTTTGTTTTTATGGTGTAAAAACCTAAAAACATAGGATAATTTAAACATCTCTATTACGAGGATAATCATGGACTCTTTAAAGATTCTTTCCCCAACTTATCGGTTGGACCTTACTACTTCCGCATCGTCCGCCTTACAACTAATCCCAGATACGCCAACCCTAGCATTTCGCGTGGCTATCCTAAATACTGGAACGGGTACGTCAGCGATTACTTTTGGCACAACTGATTCCAATATGGCTACACCAGCGATTGCGTCAACGGGTGGCAGCGGTTCATTTATCTTGGCCCCAAGTATGTTTTTGCCAATTATTATTGATTGCCCAAGACCCAACTTTTTTATTAAGGCTATTTCGTCAACAACAAACACGCTCTATTTGACGCTCGTAGCTAACGAATAAGGTATTTACCATGTCCAATAACACCGCAAAGACTATAACAACCAATATAGTGCCGGTTCAAGGGACTTTTGAGCCCTTACCGCCCTATGAGTGCATTAACTTAATTGGACCTGCTGGGACACCGTTTTTTGCCCCTACAAACCCCAATTTAGATGGGGTAAACATTACCAATAGCACCATTAATAGCACTACGATTGGGGCAACTACCCCGTCAACTGCGGCGTTTACTACCGCAACCATGTCCAATCAACCGATTGGCAACCTTGATTTATGTAATAAAACCTATGTCGATGCGGCTATTGTTGGTATTTCATGGAAACAACCCGTTAGAGCAGCTACATTAACAAACATTACCCTATCGGGCGCGCAGACCATTGACACCGTGCCAGTAGTTGCTGGTGACCGAGTATTGGTTAAGGATCAAAGTACACAGGCCAACAATGGTATTTATATTGTTGGAACCCCTTGGACACGCTCTCCTGACGCAGATATTTGGGACGAATTAGTCTCAGCAATGGTGTTTGTGGAGTCTGGCGGACAAGCTGGCGCAGCATTTTATTGCCCAGTACAACCTGGCGGCACTCTTGGCGTAACGGCTATTACATGGTCAAACTTTAGCGTTGCCGGTACTTATTTTGCTGGCACGGGATTATCCCTTGCAGCCAACACATTTAGCATTACCAATACTGGCGTTTCGGCAGCAACTTATGGCTCTGCTAGTGCAGTACCAACAATAATCGTTAACGCCCAAGGTCAAATTACTAGCGCATCCAATACAAGTATTGCGATTGCAGCGTCCCAAATTACAAGCGGAACTATTGATACTGCCAGAATTTCAGGTTCTTATACAGGCATTACCGCGGTTGGAACTCTGTCTGGCCTAACGGTTAGCAGCACAATTTCTGGTTCAATTTCTGGTAACGCAGCCACCGCAACAACTGCAACCACGGCTACAACGGCTACCACGGCAACTAATATTGCAGGTGGCGCAACTGGATCAGTCCCATATCAAAGCGGTGCCGGCGCAACGACTTTTGTTGGAATCGGATCAACTGGTCAGGTTTTAACTGTGGCTGGTGGAGTGCCAACTTGGGCAACACCAACCACGGGTACGGTCACCTCAGTTGGTACTGCTGGAACCGTTAACGGCTTAACCCTTACAGGCGGACCAATTACTGGCTCTGGGACGATTACTTTAGGCGGAACATTAGACTTATCCTCGCCGCCAACCATTGGCAATACAACTGCAAACACTATTACAGGCACTACCGTTACCGCAACAACTAAATTTGTTGGTCCATATTTTGATGCAGCAACATCTGCTGGCGGTGCGCTGCGTAACGCTTCCGGTGTTGCGCAACTTCAATGGGGTGCTGGTGGTGGCAGCAATGTTTCGTTAGATGTTTCTACTAACTTAAATGGTACAAATGCCCAGATTGACATTAGTCCAACTGGAACTGGTCATGTGCATATTAAGCCCACCGGATCGGGCTCTCTTGAAATTGCCCCAACTTCTGTTGGAACAATTAATAATATGAGTATTGGCGGCACAACTGCAGCAGCTGCCAAAGTAACCACTTTAGATGTTACAAGCACTCTTGCTCTTAATGGATCAACCGGAACCGCTGGATATGTATTGACCTCTAATGGCGCATCGGCCCCTACTTGGCAAGTTAATGCCTCTGGCCTAGCTATTGTTGACGATACAACTACTAACGCAACCCGTTATTTAACCTTTACCGATGCGACAACCGGCAATATTACAACCGGCAATGTCTCGTCCACCAAGCTGCAATTTAACCCGTCAACAGGTGTTTTAGCATCCACTACATTTAGCGGAGCTGGTTCATTTACAACTCTTTCAGCATCTTCAACAGTAAGCGGAACAGGTTTTAGCACTTATTTAGCTAGTCCTCCTGCTATTGGTGGAACTGCGCCAAATTCAATTAAAGTAACTTATGGTTTTTCACCTAATTTAACCTTAACTGATGCTTCTACTATTGCTTGGGATACTTCAACTGGTCAAGTAGCTACATTTACCTTTGTTTCTAACAATAGAACAATGGGCGCACCTACAAACCTACAGAATGGCGCTTTTTATGCTTTAGCCGTTATTCAAAACTCAGGTTCAAATACATTAACTTGGAATTCGGTATTTAAATGGGCTGGTGGAACTGCTCCAACTCTTTCAACAGCAGCAGGAGCAAAAGACTATTTTACTTTCCGATCAGATGGAACTAATTTGTATCAGCAAGGCTCAAGTCTAGGTGTTGCTTAAATGACATTTCCAGTATTGCCTTCTAATAGTGCAACAGGTTATAACCTAACCAAATCTTTGCGCTTTCGAGAAAGTGCTAGTTCTTATTTAAATAGAACCCCATCTAGTGCTGGTAATCGGCAAAAGTTCACACTTTCTATTTGGTATAAAGCTGGCAACATTGGAACAACTTTTACTAACGCAAACTTCCTTAGCGCTGGCGGTGATGGATCTAACATATTACTTGTTGGATCAGGCGCTTTTGGCGCTACACTTGATAATCGTTTTACTGTTCGTGAGAATAATGCGACTGCCCAATTTTACTGGCCAATGGTATTTCGTGATCCATCATCTTGGTATCACATTGTTTTGGCGGTTGATACTACTCAAGCAACCTCTAGTAATAGAGCCAAATTGTATGTAAATGGTGTAGATCAAGGAGCATTTTCAGGAACTGGATACGCTCAAAATGACAGCACAAGTTTTAACAATACTACAGCGCAATATATTGGCGCATTTAATTCATCCTTTTACTATACAAGCTGTTATTTTGCAGAATATAACTGGATTGATGGTCAGCAGTTAACAGCATCATCATTTGGCGAAACATCCTCTATAACTGGAGTGTGGATTCCAAAAAAATACACAGGAACTTACGGCACTAATGGTTTTTATTTAAAGTTTACAGATACAACTTCTACTAGCACATTAGGTAACGACTTCTCAGGTAATAGTAACAATTGGACTACCAATAACTTTAGCTTAACTGCTGGCTCTACATACGACAGTATGACCGATGTGCCTACTCTGACAAGTGCTACTGCGGCTAATTATGCAACATTTAATGGAATTGGAGTTTATACAAACCTAACTAGCAACCTTACATATTCTAATGGAAACTTACAGATAGCCTACAACAATGATCTTGTTCAAATAGGTTCAAGTATTAGAATTCCCAATATATCAGGCAAATTCTACCTAGAATTTACAGCAACATACTCATCATCATCTAATGGATTTGTTGGTTTATTTATTCCAGATGGAACTGTAATTCTTCAACAAAATGGAGTAATAGGTAATTTTGGTGTATGCACAATTACTAGCACTACAGGAGTTGGTTATTCTAGCGGTCAAATTATTTCATTTGCAATTGATGCTGATACCAAAACTGCCACAATTCGTGTCAACAATACTGTTAATACAGTAATAGATTTTTCAGCTTTACCAACTGGTGTATTTATTGATCCTGCGGTTTGGCTTAGAACTTCAGGCGATTCTTTTATAGCCAACTACGGACAACAACCATTCACCTACACACCACCAACAGGCTTTGCAGGATTAAACACATTTAACTTACCTACTCCTACGATTGGTGCTACTGCATCTACACAAGCTAATAAGTATATGGATGTTACCTTGTGGGCAGGTAATAATTCTACTCAAAGTATTACTAATAGCGGTTCTATGCAACCTGACTGTGTTTGGATTAAAAACCGAACAGGTGGAAATAATCATGCTCGGTTTGATAGTGTTCGTGGAGCTACACTTAGACTGTATGAAACAACGCTTGATGAACAAACAGAAACAACCACATTAACCTCATTTAATTCAAATGGGTTTAGCCTTGGCTCTGCCCCAGCGGTCAATGCAAGCTCAAATAACTATGTTGGTTGGCAATGGAGAGCAGGTGGAACTCCAGCAGTAACCAATACTGCTGGCACTATTACATCTACAGTAAGTGCTAATACAAGTTCTGGATTTAGTGTTGTTACTTATAGTGCAAATGGCTCAACAGGCACAGTAGGTCATGGGCTTGGTGTTGCGCCTGCTATGATTATTGTGAAGAAAAGAAATGCCGCAGAAAGATGGTGTGTTTTCCACACATCAACATCAAATGCTTATATTTATTTAAATGAGACATTTGCCGCAGAGACTGCCAATGCAAATTTAAGGTTTGGTAATAATACTGTTGTGGTTCAGCCAACAGATTCAGTATTTACTATTGGTAGCTCTAACGATGTAAACGGAACAAGCGGAACTTATGTAGCCTACTGCTTTGCACAAGTCGCTGGATACTCTGCATTTGGATCATATGTTGGCAATAATTCCAATGATGGCACTTTTATTTATACAGGATTTAGACCAGTTTTTGTTCTTTACAAAAAGGCAAATGGAACAGATGGTTGGGCAATTTATGATGCAAAACGCAATTCATATAATGTTGCAGATGCTTTATTACAACCTGATAATAATGGTGCAGAAGCGATAACTGCGCCTGGTTCAATAGACATCTTATCCAATGGTTTTAAACAAAGAAATTCTAACAATTTTGGCAATTCATCAAGTTTTACATACATATATGCAGCCTTTGCCGAATATCCCTTTAAATACGCTAACGCAAGATAGGAACTACTATGCCTTTTAAAATAGGAACTATGACTATCCAATTGGATACACCATTTACTCATAATGACATTCAATACCCTGCAAACTGGATTCGTCTAGCATCTGAGGAAGATAAGTCTGCTATCGGTCTAGTATGGGAAGCTGATCCAGTTCGTGCAGATGACCGATTCTATTGGAATGGTGATATTAACCATCCCAAAGCATTAGAGGATAAAGAAGAATCCGATGAAAACGGAAATCCTCTTTATGTCAAAGTTTTAGGTATTGTTGATGGCGAAAAGGCAATGGTTGACTCTGCGGAAAGATTGGTAACTAAAGGTCTAAAGTCTGTCTTTATTGCCAATATTAAGCATAATGCTGGTTCTATTCTTGCTCAGACCGATTGGATGGTAATCCGCAAAGCTGAGAGAAATGTAGATATTCCTAGTTCTGTCGCTACCTATCGTGCAAGCATAGTAGCCAAATCAGAAGAACTAGAAACTGCAATTGCTGCGGTAACTTCTGTAGAACAATTAATTGCCCTAGACCTATCTTTCCCAAGACTATGACTAATTACCAATGGAAAATACTAGAAACCGTCATTGTTGACGGGGTTCTAAAATCCGTTAAATATTGGTGCAAAGCAACAGATGAGAAAAATTCTGTTGAGACCGAGGGTAATTGGAAAATGCTTACTCCGCATATGGTGGATGAGGATACAACCGAACACCAGGTTATCCATTGGATTGATTTAGATGCTACCCAAGACGGCAAACATCTTATAAAATATAGATTACAAGAGCAACTGGATACGCTTAGTTTGGAAGCAACAACTAAACCGCCCTGGGCCGTGGACACATTTAAGGTGACGATATGACACAACCAATCGACATCATCTCTCGCGCCCTTAAAGATATTGGGGCATTAGAGGCTGGTGAGACTCCCGCGCCTGCGGATTCGCAAGACGCATTTGATATGCTCAATGACATGGTTGACCAATGGTCAAACGAGCAAATGATGGTTTTTTATAAGACCGAAATTATTTTTACCCTAACCGCAGGTCAAACCCAGTACACCATTGGTGAGGGCGGGCAAATTGGCGGAACGATAACCGGCTCAATTAGCGGCACAACTCTAACGGTAACCAATGTATCAAGCGGCGCAATTGCCTTGGGCATGACCCTTACTGGCTCTGGCGTGGCAGCTGGCACAAAGATTACAGGATTTAAATCAGGCGCAGGCGGTAATGTAAATTCCAATGGAACTTATACCGTAAACATTTCGCAGACCGTTGCCAGCACTACGATTAGTGCGTATTACGAGCGCCCTTTATCCATTAATTCGGCATTTGTTAGGGTAAACACTAACTCCAACGGCCAGCCTATTTTAAATGGCGGCTTAGATTATCCGGTAGCCATCCTCAATTTAGAAAACTATGAGTTGATTGGTTTAAAGACCCTTAACGGCCCATGGCCTCGCGCCCTATACTATCAGCCAGGCGAGTCTTTGGGGACAATAACCGTATGGCCTAATCCATCCCAAGGTGAGATGCACATATTTGCGGATACCCTGTTTCAGCGCTTTACCACCATCAATGACGAGATAATTATCCCACAGGGCTATTTAATGGCTCTCAGATGGTGTTTAGCCGAGCGTTTGATGCCGATGTATGGAAAAGCCAGCCCAACGCAAATACAGATGATTAACGGCTTTGCAAGCCATGCCAAGGCAACCATTAAACGCAACAATATGAAACCAATGCAAGTGGCTCGATTTGAGGATTCATTGATTGTTGGTAAGAGAGCAGACGCTGGCTGGATTCTGACCGGAGGCTTTTAATGCCAGACTTTGGATTCGTTGGCGCAGCTTACGAAGCACCCTCTATTTATCAGGATGCCCAAGAGTGCATTAATTTTTACCCTGAAATAGACCCCACTAAACCGCAAGGTGACCGCGGCATTATGGCGCTTTATCCAACGCCAGGACTTGAAACCGTAGCCATTCTGCCTAACCAAGAGGAAGTGCGGGGCATTCGTACCTTGTCTGGTGGCACCCAAGTCGTAACTGTTTGCGGTGACTTTGTATATGTTATGGAGTCGGACTACACGCCCAAAATGATTGGGCAAATGAACACTTCCACCGGCTTAGTCGGGATTGTGGATAACGGCGTGAATGTCTATATCGTGGACGAAACATACCGCTATTGCTGGTTTATCTCAAACCCGTCCGCAGCGACCTTTACCGGTTCTATATCGGGAACAACCCTTACAGTAACCTCTGTTTTAAGCGGAACGATTGCCGTTGGCCAAGCTATTTTTGGGCAAGGCGTAGATCAAAATACCGTGATTACCGCGCTTGGTACTGGATCGGGCGGAGTTGGAACTTACACGGTAAGCGACTCCCAGACCGTTACATCAACCACAATTAATTCCACATCCGCGCCCGCTATTGTGACTGCGTCTATCTCTGGCACAACCATGACGGTAAGTGCGGTTACAAGCGGAACCCTAAAAATTGGCCAAACCATTGAGGGTTCTGGTGTAACCGATGGAACTATTATTACGGCCTTTGGCACAGGTTCTGGTGGTGTAGGAACTTACACAGTTAGCGCCTCACAAACAGTTCCAAGTTCGGCTGCAATCTTTACAGGACAAATTGCTGGAACTGTTTTAAGCGTTACCGCAACAACTAGCGGAACAATTAGCAATGGAAATTATGTTACTGGTTTAGGCGTATCAGTACCAACCACAATTACTGCGGTTAATACTTTTGCATCCACAGGATCAAGTATTGCAGCCACAACCGGAATATTAACAATTGGAACTTTAACAACCGGCACAATATCAGTTGGACAGGTATTAACTGGAACTGGAGTTCCAGCTGGCACAAGAATTACATCAAACATAAGCGGGTCCGGCAGCGGTAGCACATGGAATACAAGCACAACAACGGCAGTATCAAGCACCGCAATTGATGGCACAAGCTACACCGTAACACCATCTCAAACCGTAGCGTCAACCACAATGAACGCATCCGCTGGCGTTGCTACTTATGCAATTAACTGGACTGTATTGCCTGCAACCGATGGCCCATTCCAAGGCGGTGGAACGGTTGATATTACCGACAATTACTTTGTTTATAACAAACCTGATTCGCAGCTATGGGCAGCCTCAGACCTTTTAAGCCCTATTACTGATCCGCTATCGTTTGCTAGTAAGGATGGCTCACCAGATGACCTAGTGTCCATTATTGTTGACCGCCGAGAGGTCTATTTATTGGGCGAAATGTCCTCCGAAGTCTGGATTAATTCGGGCGCGGTGCCTTTCCCCTTTACTAGGATTCCTGGCACATCTACCCAGCAAGGTATTGCAGCGCAATATTCTATGTCCAGAATGGGCAACTCGTTTGCGTATGTGTCCAAAAACAATCGCGGCGAAGCAATGGTAGTTCGCATGAATGGATATTTTCCTGAGAGAATATCAACCCATGCGGTAGAAACAACCCTAGTAAATCAAAATGTGTCTAATGCGATAGCGTGGACCTATCAGCTTGAAGGCCATGAGGTCTATGTCGTAACCTTTCCCTCAATCGGGACTAACGGCTTAACTTGGGCGTATGACAACACCACCGGCTTATGGCATAAATGGTTATACCGTAACAATCAGAACGAATACGAGCGCCACCGTGGTAATTGCTGCGCATTTTTTAACCAGCAGGTATTGGTTGGGGATTACGAAAATGGCAAGATTTATCAATTAAGCCGTAACTTTTATACAGACGATGGCCAGCCAATCCGCCGGATTCGCAGAGCCCCGCATATAACAAGCGACTTGCAGCGTCAGTATTTCCATGAGTTGCAGATTCAATTCCAGCCAGGCGTTGGACTGTCTACCGGCCAAGGCGAGGACCCGCAGGCAATGTTGCGCTGGTCTAATGACGGCGGATCAACTTGGTCTAATGAATATTGGACATCCATCGGAAAACAAGGAAAATACTTAAATCGTGCTATTTGGCGGCGTTTAGGGTTTTCCCGTGATAAGGTATTTGAGGTTTCTATCTCGGACCCCGTCAAGGCAGTCATTGTTTCTGCAAATTTAAAGGCCGAAGCTGGAGAAAATTAATGTCTACACCGCAAAACCAACGGCTGCCAACAAGCCCATTAATTGACAATACGGGACGGCCAACCCGCGCCTGGCAACTATTTTTGCTTAATTTATTGAACTTTTCGAGCGCATCTACGGCCACCGCTGGATCGGCTACCCTGCCGGCAAACCCAGAGGGATTTATTGAAGTTACGGTTAACGGCGAGTCTAAACGAATTCCTTACTACAACCTATGACTGAACAATTACTTGCCCCTCTTAGTTTGCCGCCAACTGCGCAAAAGTGGCTTATAGACTTCTTTTCGGTTATCCAAGGTTTAGATGATTGGCGCGATGATGACCCTGTAGAGCCAAGACAGAAAGAAAAGGTCATTTATCAGGTTATGGTGGAATTACCCCAAAACCATTTTTTCCAGACTTATTCCCATAATTTGTTGCCTTTAGTAAGTGTTCTTATTTTGAAGTGGATTGGCGCTAACAAATTGGAAGATAATAGAGAACAATTACACAAGGCCTATATGTGGCGGGCTGCGTACTACGACCTAATATTAGAGGTAGTGCGCTTAGTTCACGGGTTTGATGGGGCAGCAAGTTCTGCCGATTATGTTGCCAAATTGTATGGCGAGACTTATGAAGATTATGTAAAGGAGTTTGAGAATGCCTAATCCAGCCGTTGCCGTTATTGGAGGCGTTACCTCGTTAGGTGGCGCTTATCTGCAATCACGAGCCGCTAAAGATGCCGCAAGTATGCAAGCAGCTGCCGCTAATCGCGCTATGGACCAAGAACGAGCCATGTATGAACAAGGCAGAGAAGATTTGGCCCCATACAGAGAGCAAGGATATACCGCCCTTAAAGACATTGAGCGGATGAAGCCGTTTTTAACTTCACAGTTTGGACCAGAACAATTTGGGCAATATTTAGACCCTAGCATGGCATTTCGCCAGCGCTTGGGAACTCAGGCTACCGAGCGTTTAGCCAATATTGGCGGCGGGGCAATAAGCGGTAACACATTACGCGCCCTGACTGATTATGGTCAAAATCTAGCATCTACTGAGTACGGCAACGCATTTAATCGATTCCAAACCGAACGGGGTAATATTTATAACACCTTAGCCAATATTGCTGGCATGGGTCAAAATGCGGTTAATACAGGTGTCAATGCAGGTCAAAACTATGCAGCTAGTACAACTGGATTAATTACTGGTCAAGCCGCAGCTAATGCAGCAGGAACTGTAGGTTCTGCAAATGCATACGCAGGCGCTCTTGGAAATGTGGGCAACTTAGCGTTTTTAAATTCATTTATGAGACCACAAGGCTCCCCAGCCGCAGTAACACAACCTGGCATGGGCGGCTATGGCAATTACTCAACAATGAATCAAGATTTTGGTAATTTTAGCGGGGCTCGGTTACCGGTTAGCGGACCAGCATAGTTAATTAGGAAAGAAAACATTAATCATGGCAATTAATATAAAACCAGACATTTCATTAAGTGCTAAACCACCGGCAACTATGACATTGCCAGAAATGATAGGTTTAGCCCGTAGTGCGCAAGCATATCAACGGGAACAAGAGATATTTCCTGAATTGGTCCAGCAATCTAAAATTCAAACACAACAATCTCAATTTACTTTGGACAAAGACCAGACTGCGGTTGCTATGTCTTTGCTTGGTGGATTTAGAAATGATCCAAGAATTGAAAGCGGAGATCAAGCCCAAGCATTAAATGCAATGGAAGAAATACGATCAAAAGCATTGTCTTTAGGAATTCCACAACCAAAAGTTGACGCTACAATGCGCATGGGATTTTTAATTGCGGAACGCAATCCAACAAAACTTGGCCAATACTTTGACAATGTAATCCAATCTCAGATTGGACCAACTGGCCAGCAACAATTACAAACTCCTGAATTAACCACATCTGGTGGCCAAATTGGTTTATTCCGCAAAGGACCGGGCACAATAACACAACCAAAAGTTATACAAACACAAGAAGCACCATCCGCACCTCCTCCAGCAGTTGCGCCCGCCCCAGCAGCAGCCCCAGCAGCAGCGCCACAGGTTGGAACTGCGCCCAAAGGGGTTACCAGCGCTGATATGGTTGCAAGCAGAAATGACCCTGGCTTTGCTTTGCCATACCCAGTACGCAGAGCAGGTGATATTCGCCCATTCGCTCCTGGCGAAGAAGCAGCAACTGTTGAGGGTCAAGCCTATATTAAAAACCTATCAGCCGTTGGATCAACTGCGCCAACAGGTCTTGATCGCGTTGATAGAGTGTTGCAAACTATTAGCAAAATTGAATCTAGTAGGGATTTTAAAGCTGGTAAGCCTGGCGAGTTGGAAGCTAAATTAAGAGCAGCCATTGGCGATGCAGATTACAAATTATTGTCTAAAGAAATTGCTGACCTTGTCATTGCAACTAATCAAGCTATTGGTGGCAAGACCGATGCAACAACCGCTTTGGTATCCCAAGCAACAGGTAACGAGGTATACCCGCCTGAAATATTAAAAAATATAGCAACCAAATTGCGTGGAGAGGCTTACGGCGCAATGTTGGAGGCAAAAGGCGCAAACAAGTTCTTACAACTTGGATTAAATGAAGCTAACCTCCCAAGGGGTTATAAAGCCGCGTGGGACGACAATAAAGATGTTAGGGTATATGAAGCAATGGCAATATTTGCGTCAGACAGACTAACGCCTCAAGAAAAAATAACTGCTTACAATAAGATTAAACCGACCAATTTAGAGGCATTAAATGAGTTTGAGCGCAAGGCTCGAAATATTGAAAGTCTTGCTAATACCGGTACTTTGCCAAGGCAAAAACGATGAGCGATCCATATGTCCATGAAAATCTAAGTGCGGATGCTAGGACTAGAGCGCTAGATATTGCTCGCTCTATGTCAACCGCCAACACCCCATTTAATACTGGTCCATTAGAAAGAGTGCTATCTAATCCAGCCGAGTTTAATAATTTACCAATTACTAGCCGCCGAGCATTTTTTGAGCGCATAGGCGTACAACCCGCTATGGCAGCCACAGAATCTAAGGGCGGTATTGGATTTGGCAGCCTATTTGATGCCATAAACACTACCAAACAAGAATATCAAAAAGAACAAAAAGCCGAACCAGCCAAACCTGCTGGGCCAGCAACTGATTTATTTGGTGCTTTAAGCGCTACCAAACAAGAATACGAAAAACAAAAAAACACCCAAGCTATGGGTGATATAACGCAAGAGGCAAAACTAAGAGAAACCTTGGTTGCTGGCGTTCCAGAGGTTGTAAAGAAAGACGCATCTGGGCGCGTTATTGAAGAACCCCAACCACGCAAAGTGCGCAATGTTAGGGAATTCTTAATGGAAGCCCCTGTAGAAACCGCATTAACCCTAGCTACGGGCGCGGTAACTGCCCCATTTGCCGCTGCGGAACAATTGGGTTCTGACATCTACGGAAAGATAACTGGCAAACCTAATGTTGGCCAAGATGTATTTAAAGCAAGAATGAAAGCCGGTACTTATGTACCCCGTACAGAGTCTGGTAAGGAAATGGTAGAAACGGTTGGCAAGGCATTTGAGGCTACAAAACTGCCACCAGTATTAGCCCCAGAGTTAACTGCCGTAACCGCTGCGGGTCGATTGCCCCCTCCTAAGCCAGAGGGCAAGCCAAAGATGTCGGTTAAGGAGTACGAAAATGTTAGGGCGGTTGTTGAGGGAACGGCTCCTCAATTTAAACAAGACCCCGCCGCATTGCCAGGATTAGCAAGTGTTGGCGCAGCTGGTCGGCGTGACCCTGTAGCAATTAGGGCAGCCATTGATGCCTTACCAGCAGAGTTGCAAAATGAAGTTAAAAATATACCAATTAATCGAATTAACTTGCCAGCGCTAGAATCCCATGTGCAGGCTTTAGGCTTGCCAACGCCCATTTATTTAACTCGTGGGCAGGCAACTGGCGATTTAGTGGCTCTCAGTAACGAATTAAATCGCCGTGGCGAATTGCAAAATATTGCATACCGTATGGGCGAAACAAACAAAGCATTAATAAAAAATTTATCTGATATTAGAGACCTTGCGGCACCTGATTTGCCAGGTTCTAAATCGTCCGATTTTGGTCAAATTGTTATTGATACCTACAAAGGTATAGACAATGACCGGCGCACCGTTATTGGTAACCTGTATAAAGATTTAGAAAAGGCAGCGGGCGGTAATTTTCCAATTGATTCCCGTACATTTGTAAACAATGCCGATAACCAATTAAGCAAAAAACTCAAAAGCGAGTTTGTGCCACCTACCATCCAAAGGCAGTTACAGGCTTATCGTGATGGCGGTAGGATGGATTTTGAGCAGTTTGAGGCTTTGCGTACTAATCTGGCCACCGAAATAAGAAAAGCCGAGCGGGCCGGTGATGGCAACGCGTCTATGGCTCTTTCTATCATCAGAGATTCTCTAGAAGATTTACCATTAACTGGTGAGGCGGCAGCATTAAAACCATTGGCAGATGCAGCAAGAACGGCAGCTAGAGAGCGTTTTGAAGCGCTTAAACGCGATCCAGCCTATAAAGCAGCCGTAGACGATAAGGTTGCCCCAGAGAATTTTGTTGAGACTTTTGTACTAAGCAAGGGCAAGGGAACTGAAAAGAATGTGCAAACCATGATGGAAGCCCTTGGCAAAGGGACCGATGGCCAACACGCAGTTGCAGCCAATATTATTGAGTATTTAAGAAACAAATCGGTAGACCAGCAGGGCAATTTCTCGCAAGCCGCTTATAACAAAGCGCTTCAAGAGTTAGACCCAAAATTACAAAACATTTTTGATGGCGCATCGGCTCAAACTCTCAGAGATTTGGGCGAGGTAGCCCGCAAGGTTATGGCCCAGCCAAAAGGCACTTTTGCCAACAATAGCAATACATTGGTTGCTGGATTGGCACAAAGGGTTGGCGGTGTAATTAGCAAGGGCGCAGAGCAAACATTAAATTTGGCGGTGCCTGGCGCATCCATTGGAACGGCTGCGGCACAGGTTCGCGCCCGCCGTGCGGGACGGCAATTTGAAGAACAATCTTTAGAACCATTGGCCGGCGTTAAAGGTAAGTCAAACCTAATTAGAGACATTCTAAGTAAAAAGGAATAAATCATGGCAGCAGTTAATCTTTCACCAATCGGCAATGGCTTTCAGTTCTTTAGTAATGATGGGCTGCCATTAAACGCCGGCAAACTTTATACCTATCAAGCTGGGTCTACTACCCCGCTTACAACTTATACAGACTCCAGCGGTCTAATTGCCAATACCAACCCCATTATCTTGGGAACGGATGGTCGGCCACCGTCAACAATTTGGCTACTAGACGGGTTTTTCTATAAATTTGTATTGGCTAATTCAAGCAATGTCACCATCCAAACCTATGACAATTTGTATGGAATTGTGAGCGCAACCCCACCAGCCGCTACCCCAATCCCTGCGGGCGGTATTTTATTGTGGTCTGGCTCGATTGGATCAATCCCTGCTGGCTATGTTTTATGTAACGGCTCAAATGGTACGCCAGACCTTAGAGACCGTTTTATCGTAGGCGCTGGGTCTACTTATGCGGTCAATGCTACAGGCGGTTCAGCGGATGCTATCGTGGTTACCCATAACCATACGGCAACTTCTACGGTAACAGACCCTGGGCATACTCACAATGGAAATTTTGGTTCTAACGGAGGTCCAAGTGGTTCTGGCCCACAAATTTATGGTTTTAATGGAAGCACAACAACAACGGCAGGAACTCCGATTACAACTGTCACTACTGGCATTACTGTAGCTACAACGACTGCTAATGCTGGTACAAGCGGAACTAACGCAAACTTGCCTCCTTATTACGCTCTTTGCTACATAATGAAAACCTAATATGGAATGGCAAACGATTATCAATATTGGCCTTGGATGCGTTATTGCATCTATTGGCTGGTTTGCTAGGGAACTTTGGGATTCTGTTAAAGAATTGCGCAGAGACATCCACCAAATCGAAAAAGACTTACGGGAACTCTATGTGCGCCGTGATGACCTAAAAGAAGTACGGGTTGAGATGGCAGCACGGTTTGACAAGCTGGAAAGTATCATGGCATCGTTTTTTGACCGATTAAACGACAAAGCGGATAAGTAATGGATGTGCCATACAATAACGGGAAAATTAAGATAGGTTCGCAATATGACCGAAACCCGTTAAGGCCAAAGTACATTGAAAGTGACGAGGATATGCTGGAGTTGCAGAGTTACCTAATTCACGACCCACGCATTCTAAATCAGCAGTATTGGGCTAAGAGGATTTATATAGTAATCCTATTATTTATATTAACCGTCATGCTCATGGCTCATTAAATGTTATTAACCATACTTAATATGTTTGCTTTATTTATTGCAATTTTTGCGGTCATTATTTTTACGGTCTTATTTGCTTTCTTCCTATTTATTATGTTTGCCTGCGTCTGTATTGGCTGGAGAGAAATCAACTCAACGCCGATAGCGGATATATGGCAAAGAATCAAAAAATGATGACATATGGCAGACGAACTGGGGCTATCCGCTGGTGCCAAGGGTATCAGCGAGGGCATGAAAACCGGTAGAGAAGCCGGTAGAGAAATTGGTAAGAATATTGAGGAAGTACAGAAAGAAGCAGTAGATGTTGCAAAGCAGCAAGCAAACGCAAGAATACGGGAACGCAGGGAAGCGGAGTTAAGGAAAGAGCGGGCAATATTTAAAGCCCTTGAGGAGTACAAACACCGCAAAAAGATTTCCGATGAGGAGTACCAGCTGCGCATAGATTTTATTAAGAAGTACGGCACCAAAGAATGGCAGAAGTTAATAGACATTAAGGCCGAGATTGAAAAGCTAGAAAAAGAGGATAAGAAGTATTTTGATGCTGAGTTGGCAAAGGTTAAATGGGTGCAGTTCTGGTGTTTTTTAGTGGCAGCTTGGATTGCTTATTACATGGTATGGGGGTCTAAAAAATGAATATGCAAGATGTACTAAAGGCGGTAATACCAATTTTGGTAGCCTGCATTGCCTGGTTATTGGGTCAAGTATCCTCATTCCAAACCCGCTTGACCCAGATTGAGGGCAAAATGCCAGCCCTAATTACCAACGAAGGCGTACCAACAGATAGCCCAATATCAGCAGAACGCAGGGCTAAGATGCGAGAAGAACTGTATAAGGAACTCCATGACCTCCATGTGCGGGTCAAACTGCTAGAAGAAAGGTCTAAAAAATGAATCGATATGACCTACTCGTAGCTACTTGGATGGCAGCAATTTTGTTTATTTGTATAGGGATTAATTCATGGATACGCTATTAGGAATACTTAAAGGGGTCGCGCCCGTATTAGCAACTGCGGTTGCTGGCCCAGCCGGTGGCGCTGCCGTAGGTTGGATTGCAAGCAAACTAGGGATTGATGACGCTACCGTTGAAGGGGTCACCCAAGCGCTTACGGGCAATCCTGAAATGACCTTAAAACTGAAAGAACTGGACTTGGAATATGCCAAGTTGGAAGTCCAAGACCGAGATTCTGCCCGCCAGGCCTATGCCGCGGTAGCCACATCTGAACACGCAACTAAGCTAGATAAGCTGGTCGTACCCGTCTTAGCCCTTGGTGTCGTAGGATTGGCGTTTTTCTTAATTGGGATATTGATGTTTGTTGATACCCCAGACAACCAGCAACAACTGGTTATTTTTGCTCTTGGGTTTATAACCTCGGCTGCAGGCCAAGTCTTATCGTTTTACTTTGGCTCAAGCCAAGGCAGCAAGAACAAGACCGAAGAAATGAAAGGAATGCTTAAAAAATGATTACCCCACTTAGCCTACACTTTACCCTTGAAGAATTAACCATTACCGACCACCGGCAGTTTGATAACACGCCAAATCCCGATGAATTAGCCAACTTAAACCGTCTGGCTAAGTTCTTAGAGCAGGTCAAAACCGTCTTAGGCGGTAAGCCCGTAATGATTAATTCGGCGTTTCGCTGCAAGCAGGTCAATGACGCGGTTGGGTCAAAAGACACCAGCCAGCACCGAGTTGGTTGCGCTGCTGACATCCGCATCCCAGGCATGACCCCCGATGAGGTGGTTAAAACCATTATGGCTGCGGGACTTGGTTACGACCAGATTATCAGAGAGTTTGACCGCTGGACCCATATCTCAATCCCTAATAACCCAGAAGATAAACCTAGGCAACAGGCATTAATTATTGATCGCAGCGGTACTCGTCCATACGCGTGATACACTAAATATTGATTTCGTTTGTTTCCTTTAAACCCTCTTGCCCTGCCTCTTTGGTGGGGCTCTTTTTTTCGTAGGTCATGGCATCTGTAAACCCCTCACGATACGCATTGTGAACGGCCTCCATATGCCACAAACCTAACAAAACTGCCCCAACAATTAATAGAGCGGGGCGCAAGTGACATCCACCACAATATCGCGGGTCATACCGCCAACCTTGCGCTTACCGTAAATGACAACGGCTCTGGTTTTGGCAACCTGGCAATCCTGAATGGCCGTAACTACCTCAAGACGGCTCATAGAATGAACCTTGTCATCAACTATCAACTCCTGCTCTGGCATAGCGTTTTTGTCGGGCAAGATGCCACATCCGCTTAAAAACAGTAAACAAACACCGGCTATGATCATTTTCATAACTCCCTCCTAGAATGGGTTGTCATCGTTGATGTCACCCGCATATGCCCGTGAGGGGTATTTTTGAGCGATTGGAGGCGTTTGTGGCTGCGAGTCGGGTTTAGACCCAGCAAACTCTAATTCGCCTACCCTAGCCCTTAAAGTCACGCCCTCGGTGCCATCTTTGCGCTTATAGGTTTCTACATGGGGTTCGGTCATGCTGACAAACAAAAGCTGGCCTTTGGTGAGGTAGGGTTTTAACTTTTCGCATCGCTCACCCCACATAGTCCCGTTGATCCATTGGGTCGGCTGCTTACCGTCAACCTTACGGCCGTAGGAAAACGCCAAGGACAAATCCATAATGGCCTTGCCATCTGGCGTATAGCGAACTTCTACATCATTGCCCAAGCGGGCTAATCCGATCATTAACATTAAAAACTCCCTTTATCAAAATAATTCGATTCGTCATTAAAAAACTCAAATAGTGCATCGCACTCGGCTAAGAACTTCTCGGCAGCTGCCTCAACCTCTGCCAACTCCTCTGGGGTCGGGACATATTTCTTGATAAATAGGTCTTTTCCCTCGCCCATACGCGGGTCGTAAGATACAAACCAAATATCCTTACCGGTGCAAGCTGACTGCAAAAGCATCTGCGGTTTGTACTCCGGTGGGATAGCCTGATTAGCCACATATTTCATGTGTGTTTTAGTCTTGGGGCATTTGACCTCAATTAAGCATCCATCGGACACGAAACCGTCAGGACTCACACCGCAATGGTCAATGCTTGGATGGTCAATAAAACCGACATCTTTAACCATTAAACCGGTAAGGGTCTCAAAGGCCTCCTTGGCGGCGGCTTCCTGCTCCACGCCCCATTGCATATCCGAGGTCATGTACTTGTCGGCAAAGGTGTTGGTAATGCGCTCGGCCACCACCTCATAACGCAGGTTCTCCCGCTCACTAGATTCTTTGCCAGACTTTAGAAAATTCATGGCCGCAGCCATTCTGGAACCGGTCAACTTACCGAGTCGGTCGTTCCACCATGTCCCGTCTTGCTGGAATGGATTTGGTTCACGCATTTTGATCCCCTTTTAGTTTGGTGTGATGTTTAGCTGCAAAGTCCCGCACCATTTCGCGCTCATCTCCTGCTAATGTTTTCCATGTAGCAGTTAACTGGTCGGTTGATGTTGCTGCGGTAATTAAGGCCTCAATCTCTGCCTTGGTACGCGTAGATTTGGGTTTGCTTGGGCGCGATGCGTGATTGCCGTCATCGTCCTCTGGAGCGATGCCACAGGCTGCTTGCAAACTGTATCTCCGAGCATAGGTCATGGCCGAACCGTACCCTTGGGCATCTTGTTTAGTAGCTGGCACATGGAGTTTGCCACCCGAAATCATTTCACCAGACTCATGGATAAAAATAGTCTCAATGATGATTCCATCCGCACATTCATGGGAATGTTGAACTAAGGCAATACCGTTGTCGTTTAGGGCATCAATCACGGCCTCAACGCAAGCTGCCAAGTCGGCATACCTTGATTTGAAGTGTGGATTGGTGGACGATTTGAGCGCAGGTCCAAAAGCCTTTTGTGCCTTGACTAACGCGGTTGCTATTTTTTGCATATTCCCTCCGATTAAATAAATGCTAAAAGTAAAATAAATACAACTAAACCTACGGCAGCAAAGGCCTCCACCCAAGGAGACTCTTTTTTAGTAAACACATTGCGTTGCCATTTGTTGGCCTCAAAGTTAGTTTTTCTCATCATGCCCTGCCTTTGCGAATGCCTGACATCAAGTGATAAACGGCGTAACGCACACCGCTGGGCTCTTTTACCATTTCGGTAACAATGTTCCACCCCTTGCCCTTTAGAGTAAAAATAATGTCAGCCAGGCGTGTTGCGTGGTAGCGCTCAATTGCCTCCCAGCTAGTTATCTTTCTTTTTTTAATTAAATGCTGCGCTACTTGGTTAATTTTGGTGTCTTTCATAATTCCTCCACGGTTATTTTGTAATGACGGCCATTGCAATCCACAACAAACAAATGCTTTTTGGTGCTAAGAAATTGACCCTCTGGGCCTAAGTCCCAATGAATGCGACCCGTTCCATAAACAATGTCTAATGGGTCTGGTGCGTTTAAGGATCTTTTGATTATGTGAGCGATGTAGTCGCAATATGCTGGCTGCGCCTGCTGCTCTTGATGTTGCAACTGCTGGTGGTAATGTAAGTCTTGTAAATCGTCCATTTCTTCTCTCCGAGTAATGGGGCCGAAGCCCCGTTGATTAAATTTTTACAACAGACTGAATAGACCAATGAAGCGCAGAAGCGCGTAGCTTTGCATCATCAATGGATTTGTGAATCTCAACATTGATAAAACCTTTGTTGAGAACTTTAGAGAAAGAGTAAAAAGTAATTTGAAACATAGTAAAGCTCCTTTAAAAGTCCGGTCTGAGCGTTGACCGTGTATGAATAGTAAACTGTTTATTTACTGTTTGCAACCGATTTATGCGTTTTTTTATTAAAATTAGGGAAAATACCTATAAAACTAGGGTAAACCACTAGAAAAATGCACAATAAATGACAATAAGTCTGCACAAAAATAACAATAAATGCCCAATAAATGCTTAATAACTGCGTAATAAATGCTTATTACCTATTAACCACGGTTGAACTAGGGTTGAACCATGGTTAAAAAACCAGACTTTTTTAAATAAAACCATGGTAATATTAAGGGGTCAGCAAGGTGGCACTTGTTGGAATCTCATTATGATCAGCAACCCCGAATTTTTCGGTGGTGCGATAAATGCTTGGAATTGGTCATTTTGATCTAATGAGGACTTATTCCAAGGATGCCCTGCCAGGCCGCACCACCCAAGGATTTGGGGTTTTTTGTTGCCTGCTGACCGTACTCCGAGCGTTATTAAGAGCCTAAATCGGCTGCGCGGAACAGTAGATACGGTATCGGCTCACCACCAGATTACCGGAGCAGCCTGTCAACGAGGGACTGCGGAACTAGCTTAAGACATGGGTGATAGACAACTTAGGCTAGGATGAATCGTTGCCTTATGGGGCGCATAGGCTAGATTGTTTTACTAATCTTTGCTGGTGCTAAAGTGATCATGGCTATCACCCTTGGGTAATCTATGGCAGAAACAAATAGAAACTAAAAACTGCCTTGCAAACTATTTCTTAATCATTTATTCTCTGCAACAAGGAGAACAAATATGACCCTCGATGACCTAGAAGAAGTGGCACTTAAATGCGGAATGGTAAGAACCAAAAAAAATTGGTCGGCCACCGAATCACAACTGGAATGCTTTGCAAACAATTTACTTGAGGAATTTAGAGGTATTGCCAGGGATCAGCTAGTTCAATCCATTAAACGAGCAGCCGATTATGAGCGCGAACAATGCGCCAAGGTCGCTGAAATGGCATGGTTTAAGGGTATAGAGCAAGAGGACATTGCCAACGCTATACGAGAAAGGGCAGACGAATGATTGCCTATTCTGCGCAAACCCCGTCATTAATGGACTTTTCTTGGTTTATTTTGGTTGTTGCTATTTTGGCTTGTTTGGCTATTTGGTTGAGGGATAAATGACAGACTTTGAAGAATTTTGGAAAACCTATCCACGCCGTGTGGCAAAAGGTGATGCCCGTAAGGCATGGAAACAAACCGAGGGCATTCGCCCGCCGTTGCAAGAACTGTTGGAATCTATTCGGCAACAAATCCGCTCAGACCAATGGCGCAAGAATGATGGCCAGTTCATCTGCTACCCCGCCTCGTGGTTGCGCCAGGAGCGCTGGTCCGATGAGTTAAAAGTGACCTTGCCTGGGGTGGTTGACGGTAAGGAATGGCATGAAACATGGCCAGGCATTGTGGCCAAGGGTAAAGAACTGGGCATTCTGGAGTCGCAGTTTGACCAACCATATTTATTTAAAGCTGCGGTATTACGCGGATCGGTAAAGGCGGCATGAATGAGTTGGCTCTTTTCGCAGGCGCTGGTGGAGGAATACTTGGGGGACATTTGCTCGGATGGAGAACCGTCTGCGCAGTTGAATGGGAACCATACCCAGCAAGCGTATTGTGCGCCCGACAAAATGACGGACTTCTCCCGCCTTTCCCGATTTGGGATGATGTTCAAACCTTTGACGGAAAGCCGTGGCGAGGAATTGTTGATGTCGTTTCGGGCGGCTTTCCCTGTCAAGACATATCCGTTGCGGGGGGGGGGGAAAGG
>Ga0063231_10000029_pt1 | contig 32594 bp, 31 predicted proteins | sample LauGreSu1BDMLBSD_2_FD_56231 | JGI IMG/M metagenome (GOLD analysis project Ga0063231, IMG submission 56231) | Freshwater lake microbial communities from Lake Michigan, USA - Su13.BD.MLB.SD v2 (version 2) | ecosystem: Environmental > Aquatic > Freshwater > Lake | place: Lake Michigan, USA...
AAATAAACATATAAATCATGATCTTAGCCATTTGTGCAGGGATTATAAACCATGCAATTAGGTCAATTTAATTAGTTAACACTTACTAACATAGGAGAAGGAATGAATCTGCGTCCTTTACACGATCGCGTCATTATTAAGCGTTTAGATCAAGAAACAAAAACTGCCTCTGGGATTGTTATTCCAGACAATGCTGCTGAAAAACCAGACCAAGGTCAGGTATTAGCAGTTGGACCCGGAAAGCGTGACGATAGCGGCAAGTTGAATGCCCCCGACGTCAAAGTTGGAGACCGCGTTCTCTTCGGAAAATATGCTGGTCAAACTGTAAAAGTCGACGGTGATGAGCTTCTCGTAATGCGCGAAGAAGACATCATGGCTGTTGTTCAGAAGTAATTTAGTCTCAAGAAAGGAATTTAATCATGGCAGCAAAAGACGTAGTGTTTGGCGATAACGCCCGCGTAAAAATGGTTGAGGGTGTAAATATCCTTGCAAACGCAGTAAAAGTAACTCTTGGACCTAAGGGCCGCAATGTTGTAATCGAGCGCTCATTTGGTGGTCCTACCATCACCAAGGACGGTGTTTCGGTAGCAAAAGAAATTGAATTAAAAGATAAGCTCCAGAACATGGGTGCGCAGATGGTTAAGGAAGTTGCATCGAAGACCGCTGACATTGCTGGTGATGGAACTACAACAGCTACCGTATTAGCCCAATCGATTGTTCGTGAGGGAATGAAATACGTTGTTGCAGGCCACAATCCGATGGATCTCAAGCGCGGTATTGATAAGGCAGTAAGCGCAGCAATTGAAGAGCTTAAGAAGATTAGTAAGCCCTGCACCACCACTAAAGAAATTGCGCAAGTAGGATCAATCTCTGCCAATAGTGATGAAAGTATTGGTAAGCGGATTGCTGAAGCAATGGAAAAAGTTGGTAAAGAGGGCGTTATCACTGTAGAAGATGGCAAATCGTTGGAAGATGAGCTTGAGGTTGTAGAGGGAATGCAGTTTGATCGTGGATACCTCTCCCCTTACTTTATTAATCAACCAGAAAAACAAACAGCCGTTTTAGAAAGCCCATACATTCTTTTATTTGACAAGAAAGTCAGCAATATTCGTGACCTCTTGCCAGTATTGGAGCAGGTTGCAAAATCAGGTCGTCCACTGATGATCATTGCTGAAGATGTTGAGGGTGAGGCATTGGCTACTTTGGTCGTTAACAACATTCGCGGTATCTTAAAAACCTGTGCTGTGAAGGCGCCTGGTTTTGGTGATCGTCGTAAGGCTATGTTGGAAGACATCGCAATATTGACCGGTGGCCAAGTGATTGCCGAGGAAGTTGGTTTAACACTCGAGAAAACTACTCTTGAGCACCTTGGACAAGCCAAGCGCGTGGAGATTGGTAAGGAAAACACCATCATTATTGACGGTTCTGGTGACGGCAAATCGATCGAAGCGCGTGTTAAGAACATTCGTGTGCAAATTGAAGAAGCAACCAGCGACTATGACCGCGAGAAGTTACAAGAGCGTGTAGCCAAATTAGCTGGTGGTGTGGCAGTAATCCGCGTAGGCGCAGCAACTGAAGTTGAAATGAAAGAGAAAAAAGCGCGCGTGGATGATGCATTGCATGCAACTCGCGCAGCAGTTGAAGAGGGTATTGTGCCTGGCGGCGGCGTAGCTTTAATCCGTGCAAAGCAAGGCATTACTGGCCTCAAAGGCGACAACGCTGATCAAAATGCAGGAATTAGCATCGTATTGCGTGCAATGGAAGAGCCACTCCGAATCATCGTATCCAATGCAGGCGATGAGGCGAGCGTGGTGGTCAATGCGGTTGCAGCTGGAAAAGGCAACCATGGTTATAACGCAGCAACCGGTGAGTATGGCGATCTAGTAGCTCAAGGTGTTATTGATCCTACCAAGGTGACCAAGACCGCATTGGTAAATGCTGCATCTGTCGCAGCACTCTTGTTAACAACTGACTGCGCTATCTCAGAGAGTCCAAAAGACGACTCTGCAGGCGGCGGTGGCATGCCAGGTGGTATGGGCGGCATGGGAGGCATGGGTGGTATGGACGGAATGATGTAATACAGCATCAGTCCAAAAACTAAGGGCAGCCTAGGCTGCCCTTTTTATTTGTTAGTATTTAAAGACCTTGATTTAGGTATTAAAAAACTTTCAATAGATAGAATATCCTTTGATATGAATAAGAACCAATTTATCGAGCAATTAAGTAAGGAAGGTTTTCCAACCCCCGTGATAGTGGAGCGAGAGGCTAATAGTTCCCTTGATGTCCATGCTCATCCGTTTGAGGCAAAGGCATTAATCATTAGCGGGCAGATTGATATAACGGTTGATGGTATAAAAACAAGTTATCGAGCTGGAGATATGTTTCATCTTCGTAAAGATCAGGAGCACTCTGAATCGTATGGCCCAAACGGTGTTCAGTATTTAGCTGGACGTAAAGATTAATCTAATCAACTCCTGATACAAAATTAGAACGATACTATTTATACAGAACAAATTATCGATTTATATAACTCTGATATTGATAGACAGAAAGTAATAATCAAAAAGGTAAAAACTAAATTACATTGAAAAATATAGTAAAAGCTACCCCTACACAGCAGTTTTTCTTTTTTACTCTACCTTACCAATTTTCTTAACAGCCTCTTCCATTTGTTTCGCATCTGCATCCCAATACGCTTTAAATTCAGGGGCATCTAGATACTGAATTGGACTACCAGCTGCATTAATAACTGACCGAACCTTTTCATCTGTCGATGCTACTTTCGCAGCTTCACGTAGTTTGTTGGTGATTGCATCGGAAGTGCCAGATGGAACAAACAATCCTGCCCATTGGGCAAATTGAATTCCAACCCCCATTTCCTTGAAGCTGGGTACATCTGGCAAGCTTGCAAGACGACCTTCGCCCCAGTGTGCCAGGGCTCTTACACGCCCAGCTTTAATGTATTGCACAATTGAGCTAGGCCCAGTTGCCAACGCATCGACTTGGCCACCCAATAGACCCACAATAGCAGGTCCTGCACCCGTGTATGGAATATGGACCATGAAAAACTTTTGATTTGCTTTAAGCATTTCCATTGGTACGTGCATTGTTCCGTAATTACCGGAAGAGCCAAAATTGAATTTACCCGGAGACTTACGCATGGACTCAATGAACTGCTGATAATTTTGCCAAGGACTGTCACTTCGGACTACCAAAACAGTTGGATCAGCTGTAAATCTAGCAATTGGCTTTAACTGATTGAGTTGATAGGAGGGTTGTTTACCAAGAATTTTGTCTGCTTCGGGAATGATTGAAATCGATGAAAGCGCCATTAAAATCGTGTAGCCATCAGGCTTGGATTTAGCAACTGCTGCCATCCCAATCCCACCACCTGCCCCCGCCCGATTTTCTACGATTACTGGCTGACCCAATGATCTAGACAGGGCATCCGCAACCGGACGCCCTACAGTATCTGCTACGCCACCAGGGGGAAAGGGAATTACCATGGTGATAGGCCTATTTGGCCAATTTTCTTGTGCAAAAACAGTGCTACTAAGATTAATAAGCAAGCCTGTATTAATAATAAAAAACAAATACTTGAAAGTTAGCTTCATTAATGCCCCCAATAAATTTTGTGTGTATTTACAGCATCCTACTACAATCAGAATAACAACAAAAAATAGGCATATTAGGTTTCAAAAAATTGGCTACAGGAATAAGAAAAAGGACCACTCATGAAAATTGCGGCGTTTAAGTTAAAAGTTGATTCTGATAAAACACGGATTGGCTTGGTTGATATTCAAAAACAAACAATTCAAGAATATGCCTTACACGAAAATGTATCTGAAGAGGGCGTTTTAAAGATTCTNAAACTACAACTTGCTGATACTCCTCTCCCAAAAATTATTGCGACTCACGCATTAAATGAAATTCAATTATTAGCGCCAATACCAAGACCACGTAGGAATATTTTTTGTGTTGGTAAGAATTATTTTGAGCATGCTAAAGAGTTTGGTACAAGCGGTTATGACAGTAGTACGTCAAAGCCGGGCGATGAGATCCCCAAAGATCCAATTATTTTCACAAAGCCACCTGAATCAGTGATTGGCACAGGAGAGAATATCGTTATTCCTCAAAAAGTTTCAAAGGATATTGATTATGAGGTTGAGCTTACCGTCATTATTGGCAAGGGCGGTAAGGGGATTACTAAAGCCGACGCTTTAAAGCATGTATGGGCTTATACGATTATTAATGATGTGACCGCTAGAGACTGGCAACAGCGCCATAAACAATGGTTCCTTGGAAAGAGTTTTGATACTTTTTGCCCGATGGGCCCTTGGATCGTAACTCGTGATGAATTAAAAGATGATGATATTTCCGTTAAATGTTGGGTAAATGATGAGCTTCGTCAGAGCTCGAATTCAAAGGATTTAATCTTTGATGTACCCACTCTAATTGAGACAATTTCAGCTGGGATCACCCTGTATCCTGGCGATATTATTGCAACAGGGACTCCAGCAGGGGTGGGATTGGGGTTTAAGCCACCCAAGTTTTTGGTAGCTGGTGATACAGTACGCATGGAGGTTGGTGGCGTTGGTGTGTTGGAGAATAAACTAGTCAACGGGGCATGAGTTTGAGGGGGTTTTATGTTGTCTCCTGATGAAATCGAAAAATTAGTGCCTGCGGAAGAAGAAAAATTACGTTCACCCATTCCAACTCGGGCGATATCAAGTGATGAGTTTTTCCCAGGCAAGCAGACTGATAAACAAAAAGAGTTTGAGAAACGTATACAGCTACTTGGAAGTCAATTAGCTAAAAAACAGGGTCAATCCAGAAGACGTTTCTTTCAAGGCGCGGCTGGCATGGCAGCGGCATTTGTAGCAATGAATGAGACTTTTGGGCCCTTATATGCTGTAAGTATGGCTGAAGCATCTACCCCGGAGATGGCTAATGAGCGGGCTCATCAACTGAAGGGTCAGTTCATTATGGATATGCATACTCATTTTCTTCGAGATGACACTCGCTTAGAGGGTTTTGTGCGCTCTCGTGAAGCAGTAGGTAAAGCATCTTGGAATCCTGCTTTAGTTGATAAGCCTCAGTCATTAGACGATCTCAAGTTTGCAAATTACTTTAAAGAAATTTATCTCGATAGTGATACTAAAGTTGCGCTCATTTCTGGATCAGGCTCTGAAGATCCGCGGGATTGGTTTCTTACCAATGAAATGAAAGCACAGGCTAGGCAAACGATTAATCGAGAAAGCGGTTCAAAACGAATGTTCTCGCACGCTATTTTTATGCCAGGAATGCCCGGTTGGTTGGATAAGGCAGAAAGCGATTATGAAAAGCTCAAACCGGATTCATTTAAAGGATACACAATCGGCGATAACACCAATAAGCACTTGTCAAAGCATCCATGGCGACTTGATGATGAGAAATTGTTATATCCATTCTATGAGAAATTATCCAAGTGGAGCAAAACTCAGCCGAGCCTAGCAAACGTTTGTGTGCATAAAGGGCTGTATCCTCCCTCAGTTACTAGTCAATATCCTCACCTATTAGAGTATGCCGATGTGCGAGATGTTGCTAAGGCTGCTAAAGATTGGCCCAATCTTAATTTTGTGATTTATCACTCCGGATTTCGATATACCGGAGGGACTTGGAATTTAGGATGGGAGCAATTTATTAAGACANGACGTATTGATTGGGTTACTGACTTAGCTGANATTCCACAAAAGCATGGGGTTAANAATGTCTATGGTGATCTAGGACAAATCTTTGCACAGAGCACCATTGCAGAGCCACGTCTGTGTGCGGCAATGCTGGGACAATTAATTCAGGGTTTGGGTGCAGATCATGTGGTTTGGGGGAGTGATGCAATTTGGACAGGATCGCCCCAATGGCAAATAGAGGCTCTTCGCCGTTTAGAGATTCCTGAAGATTTACAAAAGAAATATGGATTTTTACCTTTGGGCGGCCCCAATAGTGAGGTTAAGCAAGCAATCTTCGGCAAGAACTCTGCGCGCATCTACCATTACTCGCCCGAAAAACAAAAAGCTTTAACTCAGGATGCTGTCAGTTCGGCAAGGGCGCATTATGATCAATTTGGCGATGGCAGAACCAATCTTCGATATGGATATATGCAAACTTAAATATGTATCTTTTTGATCCTAAGTTAATAAACCTTCCTTCTGCATTTATAAAAAGAATATTCATTATTTCCCTTGTAATCCTTTGCGGTGCATGTGCTGCTCCAAAAGAAAAACCAGTAGAGCAGGCTAAAGAAAAAATAGTTGTGCCAATGGGAGATCAATACTGGACCCTAGACTTTACATATTTTTATAAGGGCAAAGAGACTCAAACAGTTATCTCGCAGTATGAGCATCGCAGAGATTGTTTTGAAGCAATGTTTAAGATGCAGAAAGAAGCCAGTCAAAAGCCTTATAGCAGTGGTGGCGGTTTATGCAAAAAGTTATTTGTTGATGGGCAAGAAAGAACCCATAAAGATCAATTAGGCTACCGCTAAAAGCAAAACGGGGTAGATGGCTACCCCGTTTGGACTAATTTCTTTAGCTTGCTTACTCCACAGCCTTGACCATATCTTCAACGACCTTCTTGGCATCACCAAAGACCATCATGGTTTTATCCAAATAGAAGAGCTCATTATCTAGACCGGCATAGCCTGCTGCCATAGAACGCTTATTGACAATAATGGTTTTGGCTTTAAAGGCTTCAAGGATTGGCATGCCGAAAATAGGGCTGCCTGGGGTGCGTGCTGCCGGGTTAACTACGTCATTGGCGCCAAGCACTAAAACTACGTCAGCTTGACCGAAATCACTATTGATATCTTCCATCTCAAATACTTGGTCATATGGAACCTCTGCTTCGGCGAGAAGAACATTCATATGGCCAGGCATACGACCAGCGACGGGGTGGATGGCATATTTAACCGTTACTCCGTGATGAATCAATTTCTCAGTCAATTCTTTAAGGGCATGCTGAGCACGTGCTACTGCTAAACCATAGCCTGGAACGATGATGACGGTATCCGCATTGGTCATTAAGAAAGCAGCATCTTCTGCTGAACCGGTTTTGTAGTTCTTCGGACCGCTATCTTCTCCACCGGCAGCAGCTTCGGCACCAAAGCCACCCAGTAATACTGCAACAATGGAACGATTCATGGCTTTGCACATGATGTAAGACAGGATCGCACCTGAGGACCCAACGCAGGCACCCGCAATAATCAATACGGGGTTATTTAAAGTGAAACCGATACCAGCAGCCGCCCAACCTGAATAGCTATTGAGCATCGATACAACCACTGGCATATCTGCGCCGCCAATTGGAATAATCAAGGTGACACCGAGAACGAGAGCAATCGCACACATCACCAAGAAGGCTGCATGACTTCCAGTCAAGAAGTATGCAAAACCAGCGGCAACCATCAAAATAGCCATGATTAGGTTAAGCAAATGCTGACCAGAAAAACTAACGGGCTTACCACTAACTTTGCCAGATAGTTTTCCAAAGGCAATGATCGAGGCTGTAAATGTGATTGCACCAATGAATGCTCCGATAAATAACTCGATCTTTTGCGCGCCCGAATGTTCTTGGGCAGGATTAAATACTGCCGCAATCGCAATCAGTACAGCAGATAGACCAACGAAAGAGTGCATTAGAGCAACAAGCTCAGGCATCTTGGTCATCTGGACGCGTTTCGCCGCGATTGAGCCAATGATGGCACCTGCAACAATCGCAACACCAATTAACCAATAGACCGGTTTAAAGCTCGGAATTAAAAAATGTGGTGATGACCGCTAAGGCCATTCCAATCATGCCGTAGGTATTGCCTTGGCGTGAGGTCGTTGGGGAAGATAAACCCTTCAGGGCTAAGATAAAGAGTACTGAAGAGACTAGATAAGAAAGGGCTGTGATATTTAACATGATTCGATCTCTTTTTAGTTACCAGCCGCTTCGTTCTTGGGAGCTTTTTTCTTAAACATCTCCAGCATGCGTCGCGTCACCATAAAGCCACCAAATATATTGATCGATGCCAGGAACACAGCAAGCGCACCAATGAGGCTGGTAAGAGTGATCTCATCCCCATTAATAATTTCGGTTTGCAAGAGAGCGCCCACGATGATGATTCCAGAAATGGCATTGGTCACTGCCATCAAGGGGGTGTGCAATGCGGGGGTAACGTTCCAAACAACATGGTAGCCAACAAAGATAGCTAATACGAAGACAGTGATGTTTTGAACAGTTAATAGACTTTGAATAGCAGCAGCATCCATTTTGGTTCCTTCAGAAATTAATTGGTACGAATGGCTTGACCATCACGACACATCAAACAAGCGGCGACGATATCGTCATCTGCAGCAGCAGGAATCGCCAGTTGCGCTTCTTTATTAATGATGAGTTTCATGAAATCAAGCAAATTACGGGCATATAAGGCAGACGCATCAGCAGCTACCATACTAGGTAGATTGGTGTATCCCACGATCTTCACGCCATGATGATTAACCACCTTATCAGCTTGCGTGAGTGGGCAATTACCAGAGCCATTGTCGCCCCGACCCGCAGCGATATCAATCACCACTGAACCGGGTTTCATTTTGCTAACTGTATCGGTATGTAACAAGACCGGTGGCTTACGACCAGGGATTAATGCCGTAGTAATCACGATGTCAGCTTGCATAGCCCGTTCAGCAACGAGGGCCGCTTGACGCTTCATCCAAGCCTCTGGCATTGGGCGTGCATAACCACCTACGCCTTGAGCAATCTCGCGCTCTTCATCGGTCTCGTAAGGGACGTCTACAAACTTAGCCCCAAGAGACTCAATTTGCTCCTTAGCGGCAGGGCGCACATCGGATGCCTCAATTACTGAGCCTAAACGTTTGGCAGTAGCAATAGCCTGTAAACCAGCAACACCAGCACCTAAAATGAGCACACGCGCAGCTTTAACAGTTCCTGCGGCGGTCATGAGCATTGGCATAAAGCGTTGATATTCATTCGTAGCGACCATCACAGCTTTATAGCCAGCAATATTCGCTTGGGAAGATAGTACGTCCATGCTCTGAGCACGGGTAGTACGAGGTGCCGCTTCTAGGGCAAAGGCTGTAATGCCTTGTCCGGCCATGGCTTGGATACCGGCATTATCGAATGGATCGAGCATGCCTAATAAAACAGCACCCGATTTCATTTGCTTTAGTTCAGCAGCCTCTGGTGAGCGAACCTTCAAAACAATCTCAGATCCCAAGGCATCGGCTGCAGAGCCAATACTGGCTCCCACGGCCTCATAGGCTGAATCAGGTTGGCTAGCACCTACGCCAGCACCAGCTTGTATCAAGACCTGATGGCCTTGGCTAATTAATTTTTTGACAGTCTCAGGGGTTGCGGCAACACGGGTTTCCCCGGCCCTCGTCTCCAGCGGCACTCCAATGCGCATGGCTTATCTCCAAAAGCAACGATTTCTAAAAAAGGACCTATTTTAATAAATTAGCCATGCCTTGTGAGCTAGCCCGCTCAGTCTCCTGTATATCCCTTTGGCCAGACCTTGACCGAGACTTTTACAATATGAGCTTGAAACAATTAACGTTATTTTCGCACTTTTTTAATGGTTAGCCCCAATATCCAAAGCCCCGTCCCCCAAAGCCCTACCAGTAAGGCTTTGGGCAACTATTCTGCCCCGCAGAAGGTAGTAGTTGGGATGTCCGGGGGGGTGGACTCTTCGGTAGCGGCATGGCTTCTTAAGCAACAGGGTTATGAGGTCGTAGGCCTTTTTATGAAGAACTGGGAAGACGACGATAGCGAGGAATATTGCTCCGCCCGACAAGATTGGTTAGATGTGGTCTCGGTTGCCGATATCTTAGGGATTGATGTGGAGGCTGTTAACTTTGCTACGGAATATCGCGAACGGGTATTTTCTGATTTTCTAAGAGAGTATGCTGCAGGCCGCACCCCAAATCCAGATGTACTCTGCAATGCTGAAATTAAGTTCAAGGCATTTTTGGATCACGCCATCAGCTTGGGTGCTAATTTAATTGCTACAGGGCACTATGCGCGCGTTAAACACCATGATCAGGAAGTGCAGTTATTAAAAGCGGTTGATACGACCAAGGATCAAAGTTACTTTTTACATCGTTTAACTCAAATGCAGTTATCCAAAGTTTTATTTCCTCTCGGAGAAATCACTAAGAAAGAGGTGAGNCAAATCGCCGCAGACCTTGGTCTGCCGAATGCTCGTAAAAAAGATTCCACCGGCATTTGTTTTATTGGAGAACGACCCTTCCGAGAGTTTCTCAATCGGTATTTACCAAGAGTTCCCGGCCCCATCAAAAGTGTCGATGGCAAAGTATTGGGTGAGCATATGGGCTTAGCGTTTTTTACCCTGGGTCAACGCAAAGGGATTGGGCTTGGCGGTAGTCAAGACGGAACTGGTGATGCTTGGTATGTGGCTCGCAAAGATATTGCTAACAATACCCTGTATGTTGCTCAAGGACACGATCATCCTTGGCTACTTAGCGATACCTTATCGGCGATGGATGCATCGTGGGTAGCGGGTTGCGAACCTAAATTAGGACAATACAGCGCTAAAACACGCTACCGTCAGGAAGATGCTATATGCACCATCACTGCGGAGCACGATAGTTCATTTGACCTACGTTTTGAGAGTGCCCAGTGGGCTGTAACACCAGGGCAATCAGCCGTTCTTTATCAGGGTGAACGCTGCCTTGGCGGCGGTATTATTGTTCGCTAAGAACTAAGCCGCTGGTGGGACTGTTTGAACAAAAGAAGGACGTTCGGAAAGTCGCTCATAGAGCCCTCGTAAATTAGGGTATTGAGTTTTCCAGTCTAAATAACCAAAGCGCAACTCAAACCAGCCAAGTGCGCAGCCAACAGAAATATCGGCCAAACTAAATTGATTGCCATGACACCACTTGGCATCACCAAGACCGCCAGCCATGGTTTCAAAACCGTGATGTACTTTGTCCATTTGTCGATCAAGCCATTTGGCACTTTGTTCTGAGGGATTGCGGAAGGTATTCTCAAGGCGCACCAAAATTCCGGCATCTACTACACCATCGGCGAGAGCTTCCCAGGTTTTAACGGCAGCGCGCTCGCGCCCAGTCGCAGGAATTAGTTTGCCCACCGGGCTTAGGGTATCGATGTACTCAGCAATGACGCGGGAGTCAAACATAGCACCACCATCATCCATGACCAGGCAGGGAACTTTGCCAAGGGGGTTGAAGTCTGCAATTGCCGTTGATGCATCCCAGACATTGTCAAGCACTAGTTCAGCATCTATTTTCTTTTCAGCCATCATGATCCGTACTTTGCGGACAAAGGGGCTAGTGAGCGAGCCAATAATTTTCATAAGGGGCAGTATAGCAATCAATCAGCCATTTAAGCCGTGCGGAAATCACCAAAAATGCGTATCAAGCCGTTTGTCACTAATGGGTTCATAAACCCATTAAAATCAGTATTCAACCACTTTGCAATGAGTCGACCTTGACCAAACTATCCCAACTGAGTGCCCTTTCCCCCCTAGATGGGCGATATGCCAAAAAGCTGGATGCCCTACGCCCATGGTTATCCGAAGCAGCGTTTATGCAACAGCGGGTTGTAGTCGAAATCCAATGGTTATTGGCTTTGAGCGAGGCAAAGTTAGCGAATATCCCCAGTATTGATGCAGCGGATAAAAAGTTTTTATTAAAACTGGCTGAAGATTTCTCGGAGGCAGATGCAGAGCGCATTAAATCCATTGAAGCCGTTACCAACCATGACGTCAAGGCAGTTGAGTACTGGTTAAAAGAGAAGGTTGCGAAGCGCCCTAAATTATTAAAGGCTAGCGAGTTTATTCATTTTGCTTGCACCTCAGAGGATATCAATAACACCTCGCATGGATTAATGTTGCGAGGTGCACGCGATCAAGTCTTATTGCCACAGCTAAAGAACATTCTTAAGGTATTAAATACCCTAGCTGTTAAACATGCCAAGCTGCCCATGCTATCAAGAACACATGGACAGCCCGCATCTCCAACAACATTGGGAAAAGAGATTGCTAACATTGCGAAGCGCTTAGAGTCAGCAATCCAAAAGATTGGAGATATTGCTTTATTGGGAAAGATGAATGGCGCTGTCGGTAATTACAACGCACATTTAGCGGCTTATCCCAATGTCGATTGGGAGAAGTTTTCTAAACAGGTTGTGGAGCAACGCTTGGGTTTGCAATTTAACCCCTACACCATTCAGATTGAGCCCCATGACGGAATGGCTGAGTTGTTTGATGCAATAGCACGTGCCAATACCATTCTCTTGGATATGGATCGCGATTTCTGGGCCTATATTTCCTTGGGGTATTTCAAACAAAAGACCAAAGCAGGGGAGATTGGCTCATCAACCATGCCCCATAAAGTAAACCCAATTGATTTTGAGAACTCTGAGGGTAATCTTGGTATTGCCAATGCCTTATTACGTCATCTAGCAGAAAAATTACCTATCTCGCGCTGGCAGCGTGACCTCACTGATTCCACTGTATTGCGTAATCTAGGCCCTGCCTTTGGCCACAGCGTACTTGCTTACGATAGTGCTTTACGCGGACTCGCTAAATTAGAAGTAAACGAGACTGCGATTGCTGCTGATTTAGATGATTGCTGGGAGGTNTTGGCAGAACCGGTACAAACTGTTATGCGNCGTTATGGCATAGAAAATCCTTATGAGCAATTAAAGGAGCTTACTCGCGGTAAAGGAATTACCCGAGAGGGCTTGCATCGCTTTATTAAATCCTTGCCGATACCTGAGCCCGAGAAAAAGCGTTTACTAAAGATGACCCCNGGATCNTATGTTGGNAAGGCCGCAGAGCTGGCTCTTCGTTTAAAGTAATTNGAACCTTTGGGCGCTTCATCTCATCAGGNAACAAAATTACCTATTGGNCTCTACTTTCTGTATGAGGCCCTTTGGCACATTGCTATTCCATTCGTTCTAGTGCGTTTGTTGTGGCGTAGTCGCAGTAATCCAGACTACCTTAAAAAAATTGGTGAGCGCTTTGGCTTTTATGGNGTCAAATCTTCATTTCATCGGGCTGTATGGATTCATGCGGTATCGGTTGGAGAGACCCGTGCCACTCAGGTACTGATCGAATCTTTATTAAAAGAGGGTAAGACAATCCTATTGACCCATATGACCCCAACAGGTCGTAATACCGGGGCAGAGTTGTATCGTAAGGCGATTGCCTCAGGTCAACTTTGCCAAGTTTATTTACCTTACGACATTTGCTGGGCAATTGAAGCTTTCCTAAAATACTTTCGTCCCCAAATAGGGCTTTTTATGGAAACTGAGGCGTGGCCAGGTTTTGTATTTCGGACCAAGCAACTTGGCATCCCCTTATTTTTGATCAATGCCCGTTTATCAAATCGTAGTTTTAAGCGCGTTCAGCACTTTGGTTCTGCAGGCAGATCCCTCTTCCAATCCTTTGCAGGCATCTTGGCGCAATCTGAGCCAGATGCAAAACGTTACCAAGCACTCGGTGTCAACGATGTCATCGTTACCGGTAATATGAAATTTGATGTACATGAGCAGACCTCTATTCAGTCTTTAGGAAAGCAATGGAAGCGTGCCCTAAGTAATCAAGGGCGTTTGGCAGTATGCGCAGCAAGTACACGCGCAGGCGAAGAGAGCCTCATTATTGAGTCATGGAAAAGGTATCTTCAGCAACACGACTCTCTTAAAAAGCCCTTACTTATTTTGGTTCCTCGCCATCCCGACCGATTTACAGAAGTCGCCGATTTACTCTATCAATCCGGCTTGTCATTTGAGAGACGATCTAGTTTAAGTGACCCACGCTCAAGTACAGAGCTTGACCCATCTTTGCATTGGGCCTCCATGGATATCTTGCTGGGAGATTCAATGGGTGAGATGGCAGCTTATTACAGCGCTAGTGATTTGGTGGTAATGGGCAGTCTTTTGCCAACCGGTGGACAAAATTTGATTGAAGCTTGTGCCAATGGGTGCCCAGTCATTTTGGGAGAGCACACGTATAACTTTCAGCAGGCTAGTGAAGATGCAATTACCTGTGGGGCGGCGGTGCGGATTGTAGGCTCCAACCATGATCTCGTGCAATCATTGAGCGAGGCTCTTAAGGCTTTGCTCACGAATACCAGTCAACGTCAGATGATGTCTGCAAAAGCCTTGCAGTACGCCTCCCAGCATCAAGGCGCAACTCAAAGAATCTTAGATCGGATTAGACCTGCGCTCCAAAGTTAGGATCATCTGGGCGATTATTGTCGCTCGCTTTGCGCTCGCCCTTAATTAGATCCTCACGTTTAACACCAAGCCACATGGCAATCGCAGCCGCAACGAACACCGACGAATAAATACCAAACAAAATACCGATGGTTAGGGCGAGAGCAAAGTAGAACAAGGTAGGGCCGCCAAAGATGAGCATGGCAATCACCATCATCTCTGTGCTGCCATGCGTAATAACGGTTCGACTGATTGTTCCAGTGATCGCGCTATCAATAATCGCCTTAGTATCCATTTTGCGTTGCTTACGAAAGTTCTCGCGGATTCGGTCAAAGATCACCACGGACTCGTTCACGGAGTAACCCAAGACCGCCAACACGGCTGCCAGCACAGAGAGTGAGAACTCCCACTGAAAGAAGGCAAAGAAGCCCAAAATGATAACAATGTCATGTAAGTTAGCTAAGATACCGGCGACCGCAAACTTCCACTCAAAACGGAAGGATAAATAGATCATGATGCCAATTACGACAAAGGCTAAGGCTTTCAAACCGTCAATCGCAAGCTCTTTGCCTACCTGGGGCCCTACGTATTCAACCCGTTGTAGTTTTGCTCCAGAATTATTTGCTTCAAGCACTTTCATTACAGAAGCACTCTGATCAGCAGAGGGAATAATTTGACCTGTTTGATCCTTTTGCAAAGGAAGACGAATCATCACATCCCGAGAGCTACCAAAATTTTGGATCTGGGTATCTGTATAGCCTATCTTCGTAATCTGATCACGAATAGAGTCTAGAGGTGCGGTTTGAGGATATGTAATCTCCATCACAGTTCCACCGGTGAACTCGATGGATAAATGTAAGCCTTTTTGCCAGATGAAAAAAACGGCCGCTATAAAAGTAATCAACGAGAATGCATTGAGAAGCAATGCATGGCGCATGAAGGGAATATCTTTACGGATCCGGAAAAATTCCATGATTTATTTTCCTTCTGGGCGCCAGACTTGGCCAATTGAAATCGCCTGTAATTTCTTTTGACGACCATACCAAAAATTAACAACCCCTCGTGCAAAGAACACTGCCGAGAACATCGAGGTCAAAATACCCAAACAATGAACGACTGCAAAGCCTTTCACAGGACCGGAGCCAAACGCAAGCAAGGCAAGGCCGGCAATTAAGGTGGTGATATTTGAATCCAAGATGGTTGCCCATGCTTTATCAAAGCCAATTGCGATGGCGGTGTGAGGCGCTACGCCATTACGTAATTCTTCCCGAATACGTTCATTAATAAGAACGTTTGAGTCAATCGCCATACCAATGGCAAGGGCCATCGCTGCAATCCCTGGCAAGGTTAGAGTGGCCTGCAACATGGATAGCAATGAGATCAGTAAGACGATATTTACAGCGAGGGCGATCACAGAGAAGAGGCCAAACAGCATGTAGTAGGCGGTCATGAAAAGAGCAATGGCTGCAAATCCATATATCAAGGATTTAAAGCCCTTCTCGATATTTTCTTGACCAAGGCTAGGACCAATAGTGCGCTCTTCAATAATTTCCATCGGCGCTGCTAAAGAGCCAGCGCGTAAGAGAAGGGCTAGATCATTAGCACTCTCTGTAGTGGGTTGACCGGTGATTTGGAACTTGGAGCCGAATTCGCTTTGAATGGTTGCAATGGTCAATACCTCGCCTTTGCCCTTTTCAAACAGAATCATGCCCATTGGTTTGCCAATGTTCTCGCGCGTGATTTCTTGCATGACGCGGCCACCGGCAGCATCTAAAGAAATGTTCACGGAGGGGCGTTGGTTTTGATCAAATCCAGCACTCGCATCAGTAATGCGATCGCCTGTAAAGATTACCGATTTCTTAAAGACCCCCAGACGATTTTCGCCAAAGCGGAACACATCCGTTCCCGGGGGAGGGGTTTCATTCAAGCCGATACTCGAAGCGACTGGATCTGCCAAACGTGACTCTAGAGTAGCGGTGCGGCCAATAATATCTTTCGCTCTTGCCGTATCTTGCACGCCAGGCAGCTGGACAACAATACGTTCTGCGCCTTGTTGCTGAATGACAGGCTCTTTAACGGCAAGCTCATTCACGCGTTTATTGAGCGTAATAATATTTTGCTTTACTGCATTTTCTTGAACTTCTTTGAGGGATGCAGATTTAAAACGCCCCACTAATTTGGCGCCATCCGCTGACTTCTCTACTTGCCACTCAAGCTCAGCTTGGGGCCCAATTAGGGCTGTGCGAGCAACATCTGCTTCCGCAGTTGAACCAAAGCGGATATTAATCACATCACCCGCTCGCTCAATTCCTTGATGGCGCAAGCCTTTATCTCGTAACTGACCACGAATATCTGTTGCGAGCGAGGTCAACTTCTTTTGGACGGCGCCTTGCATGTCTACTTGCAATAAGAAGTACACACCACCCCGTAAATCAAGACCAAGCGGCATTGGCAGGGCATTAATGGAACCAAGCCAGTGCGGTGTATTGGATAGTAAGTTCAGAGCAACAATAAAGTTAGGCTCTTTAGGATCAACGTTGAGCTTTTGATTAATGAGATCGCGCGCTTTTAATTGAGTATCCGTATTGTCAAATCGAATCTTGATGCTACCAATATTGCCAGTCCGCTCGAAGAACAGGCCTGTGTTTTTAATACTACCCTCGCTCAATATGCTCTCAATCCGAGATTGGGTAGCAAGGTCAACCTTAATCGTTGGCTTTGCAGAAGAAATCTGCACCGCAGGGGCTTCCCCAAAAATATTGGGTAATGAATATAAAAAGCCAATCAGAAGCGCTACCGCAATAACGAGGTATTTCCAAAGAGGGTAGCGATTCATGATCTAGGTAGCTTGGGATTTAGCACTCTTTAAAAGAGCGCAGTTCATTATTAAATCGACTTAATAGTTCCCTTGGGCAACACGCTAGTGACGGCATTTTTTTGCATTTGTACTTCAGTACCAGCAACAATCTCAACAGTGATGTATTGATCTTTGACCGCTGTTACTTTGCCCAAAATACCGCCAACTGTAATCACCTCATCGCCGGCAGCTAGAGCTTCTAGCATNGCTTTCATTTCTTTCTGGCGCTTCATTTGGGGACGAATCATGATGAAGTAGAGCACTACAAACATCAGGATTAAAGGAATAAAGCTCATTAATCCGCCAGCATCACCAGCAGGAGCGCTTTGCGCAAAGGCATTACTAATTAACATCTTGGGGCCTCCAAAAAATTATCAATCTAGAGCCGCAATTCTAAACTGTATGGGATTTGCCTGGGTTTTGACTGGTTTTGACCCTAAAAAACTCTAATCTTGCCCCGGCTCTACGCCACGTTGCCGTTGACTATGGAATTGGACCTTAAATGGAGTAAAAATACCCTCCGATAAGGCTGTTCGGATTCCTTGCATGAGCTCTAGGTAGTAATGGAGGTTGTGAATAGTATTGAGTTGAGCCCCCAGAATCTCATTGGCTTTTTGCAGGTGATGTAAATAGGAACGGGTGAAGTTTTTACAGGTATAGCACTGGCATTGCATATCCACTGGCCGGTCATCATCGCGATAGCCTGCATTGCGAAGCTTGAGATCTCCAAAACGGGTAAACAACCAGCCATTGCGAGCATTGCGAGTAGGCATCACACAGTCAAACATGTCAATGCCCATGCTGACCCCCATCACTAGATCTTCGGGAGTGCCAACGCCCATTAAATAATGGGGTAGATGGGCCGGGAGGCGTGGACCAGTGTGAGCCAGTATTCGCTCAAACTCTGGCTTGGGCTCGCCTACGGAGAGTCCGCCAATGGCAATGCCATCAAATCCTTGTTCGGCAACACCGGCTAGAGAATGCTCACGCAAAGATTCATACATACCGCCTTGCACAATTCCAAATAGGGCATTACCGGTATTTAGTTCCCGAAAACGTTTTAGGGAGCGCTCACCCCAACGCAAAGACAACTCAAGCGATTGGCGAGCAGTTTCTTCTGAGGTGGGTTTGCCGTGGGATTCGTAAGGCGTGCATTCATCAAATTGCATGGCAATATCGCTATTGAGGGTTGCTTGGATTTCCATCGATACCTCAGGCGACATAAATAACTTATCGCCATTGATCGGCGATGAGAAGGTCACACCTTCTTCACTAATTTTACGNAGGGCGCCTAAACTAAAGACTTGAAAGCCACCAGAGTCGGTCAGAATGGGCTTTTGCCAAGCCATGAAGCGATGCAAACCACCATGCTTACGAATCACATCTAATCCTGGGCGTAACCAAAGGTGAAATGTGTTGCCTAAAATAATTTGGGCCTGCATGTCTACTAGGTCGCGCGGGGTGACTGCTTTAACAGTCCCATAGGTGCCAACCGGCATAAAAATAGGTGTTTGCACTTCCCCGTGGGGGAGGCGCATGAGACCCAGACGCGCATGACTGTCTTGATCTTGTTTAAGGGTGGTGAACTCAAGCGCTTTCATGCAACTATTGTCTCAGGTTCGCCGTAGATACATCGCATCACCATAGCTAAAGAATCGATATCGCTTTTGAATAGCGTGTTGATAAGCCTGGTGAATTGCCTCTACTCCTGCAAAGGCGCTAACCAGCATCAGCAGGGTTGATTTTGGTAAATGAAAGTTGGTGATGAGCGCATCAACGATCTGGAATTGAAAGCCGGGCGTAATAAAGAGATTGGTCTCGCCCTCTAATCGTTGAGTGATGGCATAGCTTTCTATGGTACGAATACTAGTTGTGCCCACCGCAATGACCCTGCCGCCCCCTTTTTTTGTTTCTTGAATCGCTTGTAGCGTTTCATCTGGAATGGAATACCACTCATAATGCATTTGGTGCAAAGAGAGATCTTCGTGCCGCACTGGTGTAAAGGTACCTGCGCCAACATGCAAGGTAATCGCAGCCTGCCGAACACCGCGTTCTCTAAGGCTTGTCAAAATACTTTCATCAAAATGAAGCCCCGCTGTTGGAGCGGCAACTGCTCCCGGATTTTTAGCCATGACCGTTTGATAACGTTTGGCGTCATCGCTATCCGGAGTGTGGTCAATATAAGGTGGGAGGGGTAACTCACCATATGCCTCGAGTACTGACATCGCATTTTCTGGGAAAGTGATTTCATAAAAATCATTACTCCCCCCAAGATTAGCTCGACCTAAAACAGTGATTGTGATTGGCGTATTGTCTGAGCCACTCTCATGCGACCGAGAGCGCAGCATAATTTGACCGCCCGGCTTTGGAACCTTTGAAGCCCGAATCTGGGCGAGGGCCTGATTAGGGCCTGTAATGCGTTCAATTAAAAGTTCAACCTGACCCCCAGTTTCTTTTTGTCCAAACAGGCGAGCTGGGATTACTCGGGTATCGTTAAAGACTAGAAGATCGTTCTCATTAATTAATTGCACAATATCGCTAAATGAACGATCAAGGCATAGAGGTTTTCCGTCCGCAGTATGCGCAAGCTCTAAGAGCCGGCTGGCAGAGCGTTCGGCTAATGGGTGCTGAGCAATTAGCTCAGGGGGAAGGTCGTAATTGAAGTCAGATAGTTGCATGGTATTACCATCGGTGTTGGGATTCTAACCATGAGCACAAAGCCCTTGCCAAAATTAAGCAAAACACCGACTCGGATAGGGTCTCAAGCCCTCCTTGAAAAGATTGGGTTGGGGACTCCTGCCGCTTTGGCTTTGCATCTCCCCATGCGCTATGAGGATGAAACCCAGCTTTGGACTATTGCAGAAGCCATGGCTCAGTCGGGTGAGGGTGCGGTACAAACTCAAGGGGTGGTAATTCGTAGTCAAGTTCTGTATCGGCCCCGTCGACAGTTGGTGGTCACCATTGAGGATGATCATTCCGAGCTAAATCTTCGTTGGCTTAATTTTTATCCGAGTCAGCAAAAGCAAATGGCAGTCGGAGCTCACTTACGCGTTCGTGGAGAGATTCGGGATGGTTATTTGGGCGCGGAGATGGTGCATCCTACTGTACGAGCAGTGCCGGCAAATGCGCCCTTGCCAAAGAGCTTAAGCCCAGTTTATTCAGTCTCTGCAGGCATTAGTCAAGCAGCTATTCGTAAAGCAGTTTTAGGAGCCCTAGATCACCCTAGTATGCAAATGGTTCTAGCTGAAATTCTTCCCCCTTCAATCTTAGTTAGTGCCGAGAAGGCGGCGATGCAATTTAGTCTTCGGGATGCAGTGATGTATTTACATCAACCGCCTGCAGATGCTGATACGAATGCATTAATGGAGCGAACGCATCCCGCTTGGCGCAGAGTACAGCTCGAAGAGTTGCTCGCTCAACAAATATCACTTAAGCAAGCTCATGAAATACGCAAGGGCCGCGCATCCCCTCCTTCGATATTGACCGATCAGCCAGCAAGATCCTTGTCTCCAGTAAAAACAAAATCACTCACGCACCAATTACACGAGGCACTTCCTTTTGAATTGACCGCTGCTCAGAACAAGGTATGGGCACAAATTAGTAATGATTTGCAGGCAAGTTTTCCCATGAATCGTTTATTGCAGGGTGATGTAGGAAGTGGCAAAACGATCGTAGCTGCTTTGGCAAGCGCACAAATGGTAGAGCGCTCTTATCAGGTTGCCATTATGGCGCCCACCGAAATTTTGGCCGAGCAACATTATTTGAAGTTTAAGGAATGGTTTGAACCCTTGGGCGTTTCAGTGATTTGGTTAGCGGGGGGCATGAAGGCTAAGGAAAAGAAGCAAGCCCAAGAATTGATTGAATCTGGTCAAGCGCAAATTGTGGTGGGGACACATGCCTTAATTCAGGATGCGGTACATTTTGCTGCTTTGGGTCTGGCGGTCATTGATGAACAACATCGCTTTGGTGTACGTCAACGTCTAGAAATCTCTCAGCGGATTGGCTCAGTAACCTACTACTGCCATCAACTCATGATGTCGGCTACGCCCATACCGCGTACTTTGGCGATGACCTATTACGCCGATCTCGATGTATCCGTGATTGATGAGCTTCCTCCAGGGCGACAGCCAATCACAACCAAGCTGGTGAAAGATGGGAGACGTCAAGAAGTTATTGCCGGGCTTGAGCAGTGGCTCCAAAAAGGCTTGCAAGCCTATTGGGTCTGTCCCTTGATTGAGGAGTCGGAGGCCTTGCAATTGCAAACGGCGGTTGATAGTCATGCAGAGTTATCCAGTGTCCTTGGCAACTACCCAGTTGGATTGATTCATGGACGCTTAAAGGCAGAGGAGAAGGCAGCCATCATGGCAAACTTCAAGTCTGGTAATACCAAGGTCTTGGTTTCCACCACGGTGATTGAAGTTGGGGTTGATGTACCCAATGCCGCTTTGATGGTTATTGAGCATGCGGAGCGTTTTGGCTATGCCCAGATTCATCAGTTGCGGGGACGAGTAGGGAGGGGATCTGCCGAGTCAACCTGCATATTGATGTACTCAGAGCCCTTATCCTTGGCCGCCAAAGAGCGCTTACAGACCCTGCGAGAGGTTTCTGATGGATTTGTAATCGCAGAGCGGGATTTGGCTTTGCGAGGGCCTGGTGAACTCCTGGGCGCGAAGCAATCCGGTGAGGCGATGCTACGTTTTGTTGACCTGCAGCGGGATGCATGGTTAATTAAGATTGCCCAAGATCTGGCTGATCGTTTGTTAATACAGCACCCTGATCTAGTGCAGGCCCATTTAGGCCGTTGGGTCGGATCACGCACAGAATTTCTAAAGGCTTGATAATTGCACTATGACCTTAACCGAACTCCGTTATATCGTTGCCGTTGCTAGGGAGCGCCATTTTGGACGGGCTGCCGAGGCCTGTCATGTTTCTCAACCAACCTTGTCGGTTGCTATTAAGAAGCTTGAAGAAGAGCTGCAGACCCAAATTTTTGAGCGTACTAGTTCTGATGTTGCTCTTACCACTCTCGGCGCGGTCATTATTCAGCAAGCCCAACGCGTATTAGAAGAAGCTAACGCTCTAAAGCACTTGGCCAAACATGGGCAAGACCCCTTGTCTGGACCATTACGCTTAGGGGCTATTTATACCGTTGCTCCTTATTTACTTCCAAGCTTAGTTCGGGTTGCACGCGATACCTTACCAAAGGCCCCTCTATTTTTGGAAGAGAACTTTACCGTACGCTTAATTGAGATGCTGCGCCAAGGTGAGTTGGATTGCGCCATCTTAGCCGACCCATTTCCGAGCGCTGGATTGGATTTTCTGGATCTGTATGAGGAACCCTTTTTAGTAGCCATTCCCAAAGGGCATGAGTGGTCAGATCGTCCCACCATTGGCCAAAAAGAGCTCAAAGAGCAAAACACCTTATTGCTGGGCGCAGGACATTGTTTTAGAGATCACGTCTTGGGGGTTTGCCCAGAGTTAAACCGTTTTGGTTCCGGCCTTACATTAGGTGAGCATCGCAGCTTTGAGGGCTCTTCCTTAGAGACCATTCGCCAAATGGTAGCAGGTGGTATTGGCATAACCGTATTGCCTCGTACCTCGGTGATCAATCCCAATGATCGAGACGGCTTAATTATTTATATTCCGTTTAATGACCCTGAGCCCACTCGACGCGTGAGCTTAGTGTGGCGCAAGGGCTACCCCCGAATAGAGGCGATGAAAGCTTTAGCACGCACGATTCGGGCTTGCGATCTTCCTGGAGCGAGGCTGCTCTGATTCCCGAGCGTTTGCAGTCCTACATCGCGCTGGTGCGCTTAGATAAGCCCATCGGTATTTTGTTANTGCTATGGCCAACTCTNTGGGGCNTATTCCTGGCTAGCGATGGGTGGCCCACTCTTTCNATGCTNCTTATCTTTTGTGTGGGTACCGTACTAATGCGAAGTGCTGGATGCGCAATCAATGATTATGCAGATCGAGATTTTGATAAGCATGTATTACGAACCAAAGAACGTCCTCTAACCAGTGGCAAGATCAGCAAAAAAGAGGCTGTATTGATTGCGATAGGCCTTGCACTGGTTTCTTTTCTGTTGATACAACCTTTAAATATACTCACAAAACAGTTATCCGTTTTTGCTGTGATCATTGCTGGCATCTACCCATTTACAAAACGATTTTTTTCGATACCGCAAGCAGTATTAGGAGTTGCCTTTNGTTTNGGGATACCCATGGCATATGCGGCTATTCAAAATATGATCCCCATCGAAGCTTGGATTTTGTTGATTGGTAATATCTTTTGGGCCATTGCCTACGATACGGCTTACGCAATGGTTGATCGTGATGACGATATTCGCCTCGGATTAAAAACCTCCGCCATTACATTTGGGCGATTTGATGTCACTGCAATCACAATTTGTTACGGCATATTGTTTGCTTCTCAAATTTGGGTCGCTGAGTTAGTTGGGCTTAGCAAATGGTTCTATCTTGGCTGGATCGTTGCTCTGGGGTGCGCAATCTATGAGCTGCGTTTGATTTCAAGCCGTAAGCGTGATGCCTGCTTCAAGGCTTTCTTGCACAATAATTGGCTGGGAGCCAGTTTATTTTTAGGAATCTTTTTGGGCTTGCTATTGGAGTAGGCAATTGATTAAGAGCCACCCAGCTCTTTAGCCATTTGTACTCCACGCTCTTTGGCTGCAGCAAGGGCTTCTTCCAAAATACCTTGCCACTGTTTTTCATGTAAAACATCTAGGGCTGCTGCCGTGGTACCCCCCTTAGAGGTCACTTTCTGACGCAAAGTAGACGGAGAATCACTCGACTGCATCGCCAGGGCGGCTGCGCCAACTACGGTTTGGTAGGCTAATAGCCGAGCCGTGTCAGTAGGTAGCCCCATACGTTCACCACCAGACTGCAGAGCCTCTAAAAATGCAAACACATACGCAGGCCCGCTTCCCGAAACTGCAGTAACCGCATCCATCAAAGACTCATCATGAATCCATACTGTTTTGCCAACGGATGAACAAATAGTTTCAGCATGCTTGCGTTGTGCCTCACTCACAGTTGCTGGCGCAAATAAGCCAGTCATACCCTGATTAATCAGGGCAGGTGTATTGGGCATTGCACGAACGCAGCACTCATAGTGCAACCAGTGGGCCATACTGGCAGTCGGAATACCTGCTGCAATACTTAGAATAAGAGGACGCTCACCTGAACAATTTTTGATAAGGTGGGCTAACTCAAAAGCGATAGACTTGAAGTCTTGGGGCTTTACCGCAACGATCACAACGTGTGCTGCATTTAATTGCTCTTGCGCATTCATTAGAGTCGATAAAACATGAATGGAGAAGTCATGGGTAAGATGTGCTGCAGTTTGAGGGTCGGTCTCAACAGTGGATATAGATTTAGGATCAAATCCTTTTTTTAGAAGGCCGCCAATAAGGGCTCGACCCATATTGCCGCCCCCAATAAAAAGGGTATTCATGTGATTAGATCTTGTCATGCCTCTATCTTAGCGCTAGGCGGACGTTGTCCAAAAATAGCGCTCCCCACCCGTATCATCGTAGCGCCCTCAGCAATAGCCGCCTCCAGATCTTCCGACATGCCCATAGATAGGGTATCGAAGTTATGAAAACCAGCAGTCATTTCTTTTTGCATACGAATAGACTCAAAAAGTTCCCGAACTGCTGCAAACGATTTACGTTGTTCATTGGGATTCTGGGTGGGCTCTGGTATTGCCATTAGTCCACGCAAGGTAAGACCGCGTAATGGCGCAATTTGCTCACACAGGGCAAGCGCTTCAGAGGGATGAACGCCGGATTTACTTTCTTCCCCGCTAATATTGACTTGCACACAGACCTGAAGGGGGCCAAGACGAGCATGCGGCTCACGCTGAACAGAAAGACGTTCAGCAATCTTCAGGCGGTCAATGGTGTGCATCCAATCAAAGTGCTCTGCAATCTCAGCCGTTTTATTGCTTTGAAGCGGGCCAATGAAATGCCATTCAAGCCAGGGGCGTAATTTATCAAGCTGCTTAATTTTATCAACGGCCTCTTGAACGTAGTTCTCACCAAACGCTCTTTGTCCTGCATGCATCGCTTCTTCGATAGCTGCACTCGGAAAGGTTTTGCTAACAGCAATTAGTTGTATGGTCTCTGGGTCACGACCATATTCCTCGGCAGCAGCATCAATACGATACTGAATTGCCATCAATTGGTTAGTAATGCGCCCCATTATGTTTTAGCTAGAAGTTGATCGATGATCTCAACCCAATGACGAACCGGTAGGTGGTCTTGATGAAGATGGCTGATGCAGCCCACATTACCGGATACTACTGTCTTAGCACCAGAGCTCGCGCAGGCAGTTTCTAGATTCTGAATCTTTTGGATACGTAATTGCTCAGAGAGTTTTGGTTGTAGTACCGAGTAGGTGCCTGCTGAGCCACAACATAAATGACTATCGGCACATACATTCACACCGATACCCAGACTTTCTAGAAGACCTTCAACCTTACCCCTAATTTGTTGACCATGCTGTAAGGTGCATGGTGGGTGATAGACAACCCCCGCTTTCTTATCTTGCCCAATTTTCTGAATCAACTTTTCCTGAAATTGCGGCATGATTTCTGATAGATCTTTACAAAGCTCAGAAACTCTCTTTGCTTTGCTTGCGTAGAGCGGATCATCGTGTAATAAATGCCCATAGTCTTTCACCATCACGCCGCAGCCGGAGGCATTCATCACAATCGCCTCTACTGAGTCTTTGCCATTCTCAATAGATGGCCACCAAGCGTCAATATTGCGTTTGGCATCGGTAAGCCCGCCATCTTGGTCGTTGAGGTGATAGCGCAGTGCACCACAGCATCCTACTTTACTACTGCTGATTAGCTCAATACCCAATGCATCTAAGACCCGAACGGTGGCGTGATTGATGTTGGGTAGCATGCCCGGTTGAACACAGCCCTCAAGGATCAACATCTTGCGTGCATGGTGGCGCTGTGGGCGCTGTCCTGCAGGTAAGCCCTGCGGTATTTTTCTCTGAAGCGCAGCAGGCATAAGTGGTCGTACTACGCGACCCACGGCCATTGCCGTGTTAAAGAGCGTTGGACTTGTTAAACCCTCTTTTAACAGCCAGCGGGTTATTCGCTCTGAAGATGGGCGCGGTGCGGTTTTCTCTTCAGCCCATTTGCGTCCGATATCCACGAGCTTGCCATACTCGACGCCGCTAGGGCACGTGCTTTCACAATTGCGGCAAGTAAGGCAGCGATCTAGGTGTCCGCGGGTCTTCTCGGTCGGCAACTGACCCTCAGCAATTTGTTTAATGAGGTAAATGCGACCACGTGGACCATCCAACTCATCACCTAATAACTGATAGGTTGGACATGTTGCAGTACAAAAGCCACAATGTACGCACTTCCCTAAGATACGCTTTGCTTCAATACCATCTGCGGTATTGATAAATTGTGGTGCTAATTTAGTTTCCATAATTAAGGTAGGCGACCTGTCGTAAAGACTCCAAATGGATCAAAGGAGTGGCGCAAGCGTTTTTGCACAAGCTCTAGACCAGCAGTAAGAGGGTTTGATTGCAAAGAGGTGAAACGTTCAAACTGTTCAGAACCATTATTTCTAAAACAACTGGCATGTCCACCATGTTCTTGAGCAAGCGCTATCAGAGTGTTCGAAATGCTTTGATTAGCTGGCCCCTGAAACCAACGTTGTTGACCATGCCACTCCATAATGCTAGTCGGATTAAAACCGATTGGCATTGGGATGGAAGGACAGTGTGCTGGTAAAGATAATCGCCAGAGCGCGTTGCCCGGAGCAAGCTCCTTGAACCAAACATGGGCTTGCTCACGCAATTCATTCCAGAAAGTAACTGCATCCGTAAAGTCCATCAATGTGGCGCTTAGTTCCGCCACCATCATTTTGCTTGCGGTAGCAACTGCAGCATTAGCACCTGCTAAGCGAACCGTCAGCTGACCCTCTTCATTGGTCTTGCCAATCCATGCACTTGCATTAATGGGGAGTGGTTGTCCAGCCCATTCATTCAGAATACGTAATGCGCGATCTTGTGTGATGGTGCAACGTAAACTCGCTGTCGCAGCGGGCTTTGGTAGTACCTTGACAGATGCCTCAAGTAGCAGAGCAAGAGTACCTAGCGATCCTGGCAAGAGGCGTGAGACATCATAGCCAGCAACGTTTTTCATGACCTTGCCACCAAAGGAAAGATCTTCACCGCGACCGTCCATGAGGCGAGTGCCCAAGACAAAATCTCTTAAGTTACCAGCACTGATGCGAGCGGGACCAGCAAGTCCTGCCGCGATTACTCCGCCAAAAGTAGCTGTCTGTCCAAAGTGGGGTGGTTCAAAGGGAAGCATCTGATTTTTTTCAGAGAGCGCCGCTTCAATTTCAGCAATTGGAGTGCCTGCACATGCCGTGATGACTAACTCCTCCGGTTGGTAATCCAAGATTCCTTGATAAGGTTTGGTGCTTAAGGTTTGCGGGAGTTTTGGATTGCCAAACCAATCCTTGCTAGCGCCACCTTCGATCGATAAGGCTTTGTTATGTTTACCTGCCTCGATAATCTGTTCCCGAAACTGCGAAAGAATTGCTTCACTCATACTTAGAAGCGCTCCAACTCTGGGTGAGGCAGAGCGCCACCACTAATCCGCATTCTGCCGTATTCGGCACAGCGGTTGAGTGTTGGGATTGCTTTGTCGGGGTTTAGTAAGCGATCTGGATCAAATGCTGCTTTAACGCCCCAAAAGAGTTCACGCTCTTGCTCACCAAATTGCACGCACATCGAATTAATCTTCTCAATACCAACCCCATGCTCTCCGGTAATCGTGCCACCTAACTCAACACAGGCCTCTAGAATCTCGGTACCAAATTCTTCAGCACGATGCCATTCATCAGGATCGGCGCCATTAAACAGAATTAGGGGATGCATATTTCCATCGCCTGCATGAAATACATTTAAACAGCCTAAGCGATATTTTTCTTCCATACCCTTAATGCGACGCAATAAGGTCGCAATGTGTCGTCTAGGGATCGTGCCATCCATGCAGTAATAATCTGCCGCAATTCGACCGGCAGCTGGGAAGGCATTTTTACGACCACTCCAGAAGCGTAATCTCTCNACCTCATTTTGTGAGACCTGGATACGGCTTGCTCCTTGCTGTTCAAGCACAGCATTCATGCGCGCAATCTCCTCCTCAACCTCTTCGGGGGTGCCGTCTGATTCGCATAACAATATAGCTTCAGCATCGAGGTCATAACCCGCATGCACAAATTCTTCTACNGCACGAGTGGTAGCCCGATCCATCATTTCAAGACCTGCTGGGATNATNCCNGCCGCAATAATGGCTGCGACCGCNTTACCACCCTTTTCTATGTCGTTAAAACTCGCCATAATGACCCGAGCTAATTTGGGCTTAGGGACGAGCTTTACTGTAATCTCGGTAACAATACCCAGCATTCCCTCGCTACCAATTAGTACCGCAAGCAGGTCGAGTCCAGGCGCATCAGGGGCCATACCACCAAATTCAACGACGTCGCCATTCATTAATACAGCGCGTACTCTTAATACATTGTGAAGTGTGAGCCCATACTTTAGGCAATGAACACCGCCCGAGTTCTCATTAACGTTGCCACCAATCGAGCAAGCAATTTGGGAGGATGGGTCTGGCGCGTAGTACAAGCCATGCTTGGCCACCGCTTCAGAGATTGCTAGATTGCGCACACCCGGTTGCACAACAGCGGTTCGTGTGAACGGATCAATCTTCGTAATCTTTTTAAACTTGGCCAAGGAAAGAACGAGACCTTGCTCGATCGGCATCGCGCCTCCCGATAAACCTGTCCCAGATCCTCTGGGAACAATGGGAATTTGCATGGCATGGCAAGCCTTAAGAATACGCACAACCTGATCCTCAGTCTCTGGGAGAGCAACTGCCAGAGGCATTTTTCGGTAGGCTGCTAAACCATCGCACTCATAGGGAATAGTGTCCTCTGGCTGCCATAGGAGAGCATCTTCTGCCAGGATAGGACTAAGGGCCGAGACTAAAAGCGCCTGTTTTTCTTGGATAGTAAGGATTTCTGCGGCGGTGTGGGGGGCNTTCATCGGTCTATTTTAGCCACTTACCTATAATCAGTGCATGGGAAATAGACTTTCAAAAATAGCGACGCGAACCGGCGATGCCGGGATGACCGGTTTAGGTGATGGTAGCCGGGTTGAAAAGGATCATTTGCGGATCTGCGCCATGGGCGATGTGGATGAGCTCAACTCTCAGATTGGGGTCTTGATGACCGAAGAGTTTCCCGACTCAATTGCGAACGATCTACGAAATCTTCTGCTGCGGGTTCAGCATGATTTATTTGATTTGGGCGGCGAACTTTGTATCCCTAACTACACTTTACTCAAGACCGAACAGGTAGAGCAATTAGATGTCTGGCTGAATCAGTACAACGCCAGCCTGCCTCCCCTGAAAGAATTTATTTTGCCAGGCGGTACTCGCGCTGCCGCTCAAGCACACATTTGTCGAACAGTGTGCCGTCGTGCTGAACGCTCGATTGTGAAACTGGGTTGGGCTGATCCCATTCATGATTCTCCTCGTCAATATGTCAACCGACTATCGGACCTTCTCTTTGTGCTGGCTCGCGTACTCAATCGTGCTGCTGGTGGCCATGATGTTTTGTGGAAAAACCAAAACAAGGTCGACGAGACTTAGTAGAAATAAAAACGCGGACCAGGGTCCGCGTATCACTTGGGTACTTACGCGCGTCGGCGTTTACGAACAGCCTCCGCCAATCGTTCAAGAACTTGTACAGAATCATCCCAATTAATACAAGCATCCGTAATACTCTTGCCGTACTCTAGAGCCTTGGGATCATCTTTGCCGGGTGTAAATTTCTGCGCACCTGAATGGAGATGACTTTCAATCATGACCCCAAAAATATGTTTTGATCCACTCTCAATTTGCTCGGCAATATCATTGGCCACATCAATTTGTCGTTGATGTTGCTTGCTTGAGTTTGCATGCGATAGATCAATCATCAATCGCGCTGGAAGTTTGGCAGCTTCTAGTTCAGCACAAGCAGCTTGCACATACTTCGCTTCATAGTTTGGTTCTTTGCCGCCCCGCAAAATTACGTGGCAGTCTTTATTGCCCTTAGTTTCTACAATGGCAACTTGACCATTTTTGTGCACTGAAAGGAAGTGGTGTGGTCGATGCGCCGCCTGAATGGCGTCTGTCGCTATCTTAATATTGCCATCCGTACCATTTTTAAATCCAATCGGCGCAGACAGGCCAGAGCTTAGCTCTCGGTGAACCTGGCTTTCGGTGGTGCGCGCACCAATCGCACCCCATGAGATTAGATCAGCGATGTATTGAGGGGAAATTACATCGAGGAACTCACTACCCGCTGGCATGCCGAGACGATTAATTTCCATTAGCACCTGGCGTGCAATACGCAAACCTTCTTCGATCTTAAAACTTTCATCAAGGTAGGGGTCGTTGATTAAACCCTTCCAACCTACCGTAGTACGTGGCTTTTCAAAATAGACACGCATCACGATTTCAAGATCCGCGCTCAGGCGGCTACGTTCTTTTAGGAGACGCTGACAATATTCAACTGCAGCTGCTGGATCATGAATGGAGCAGGGGCCGATGATGACCAATAAACGATCATCTTTGCCATGGATAAGATTGCGGATTTTCTCGCGGGTACGACCGATTAACTTCTCCGTTGGCGTGCCAGAAATAGGAAAAAACCGAATTAAATGCTCTGGCGGAGGCAGAACCGTAATATTACCTACGCGTTGGTCATCGGTCGCAGAGGTCTTATCGATACTCGCGTACCAGCTTTCTTGAGGGTTTTGGGGTTTAGTGCTCATGGCTTCTATTCTAAAGCCTGATTACAAAGACTGCCTTTTTAGGCGGTTCCACCTACAGTCATTTGATCAATTCGTAAGGTGGGCTGACCAACTCCAACAGGCACACTCTGACCTTCTTTACCGCATACGCCAACCCCACTATCTAAACGTAAGTCGTTGCCAATCATAGTGACCTGCTTGAGAGATTCAGGGCCATTGCCGATGATGGTTGCACCTTTCACCGGATATTGAATCTTACCGTTTTCTACCCAATATGCGACTGAGGCAGAGAACACAAATTTACCGCTTGTAATATCAACCTGACCGCCGCCAAAGTTCACTGCGTATAAACCACGATCAATGCTCGCCACAATTTCTTGGGGGTCGTATTGGCCAGCCAGCATATATGTATTCGTCATTCGGGGTAGGGGGAGGGATGCGAAGCTTTCGCGTCGGCCATTCCCAGTCAAGGGCATCTTCATCAGACGCGCATTTAAACTATCCTGAATGTAGCCTTTGAGCACCCCATCTTCGATCAGTGTGGTGCATTGTGTGGGCGTACCTTCGTCATCCATATTGAGGGAGCCACGTCGACCGCTTAAGGTACCGTCATCAACCACTGTTACACCCTTGGCGGCTACGCGCTCACCGATTCGGCCCGAGAAGGCTGAGGAGCCCTTACGATTGAAGTCGCCCTCAAGTCCGTGTCCGATTGCCTCATGCAAGAGTACACCCGGCCAGCCTGGGCCCATGACCACAGTCATTGGTCCTGCAGGAGCGGGCCGTGAACCCAAATTGAGTAGAGCGTTGTCAACCGCTTCATCAACCCATTGATGAATTCGTTCTGCATTAAAGAAGCCGTAGTCAGTTCGTGCGCCACCGCCAGCAGAGCCTGATTCACGACGACCATTTTGTTCGGCAATGACGTGAACGGATACGCGTACTAATGGACGGATATCGGCTGCCATTAAACCATTTGCGCGTGCTACCAGAACAACATCAAATTCACCCGCAAGGCTCGCCATTACTTGAATGATGCGGGGATCACGTGCCTTAGCGCGACGTTCAATTTGCTCCAGGAGCGCAATTTTTTCTGGAGGCTTTAAGGAGTCCAATGGATTTAGGTGGGAGTACAGTGATGTACTTAAATGGCTTTGTCCTATGATCGGGTTGCGAAGTTTTACCTTCCCACCTTTTGGTCCAATCACTCGAGTGGCATTGGCTGCTTTTAATAAAGCTTCTGCGCTAATGACATCCGAGTAGGCAAAGGCTGTTTTATCTCCTGAGATAGCGCGGACCCCAACCCCTTGATCAATATTGAAGCTACCGGATTTAACAATGCCTTCCTCTAGACTCCATTGTTCGCTTCGTGTGTGTTGAAAATAAAGATCGGCATCGTCTAGACGATGTGCATGCATCACACCAAACAGATGATCTAGGTCTGAGGTGCTCAGCCCATTTGGCTTAAGCAAAACAGAGTTTGCGAGATCAAAGGCTTGGTTGGCCTCAAGGGGTGCTGCAAGATGATGTAGTGGAAGATCAGAGGTATTCATTACGATAGCTTACGATGTTTTAGAGCAGGCAGCTTGGAGCGAACCCCCTCAAGGGTTTCTTTTTGGACTTGACCAATTACAAA
>Ga0063231_10000030_pt1 | contig 32254 bp, 31 predicted proteins | sample LauGreSu1BDMLBSD_2_FD_56231 | JGI IMG/M metagenome (GOLD analysis project Ga0063231, IMG submission 56231) | Freshwater lake microbial communities from Lake Michigan, USA - Su13.BD.MLB.SD v2 (version 2) | ecosystem: Environmental > Aquatic > Freshwater > Lake | place: Lake Michigan, USA...
ATTACAATTAATATATTCTACTTTATACTTAAATTTTTATGTACCTAAAAGAAACCGTAGATAAACTATTAAAAAAACACAACCGCTCGCTGAGTTGGCTGGCTTCCGAAATGGGGAAGTCGTTCGATGGGTTAAAACTAAGCTTGGTGAAGGGCTCTATCAAATATCAGGACCTGATCTTGCTTTCGAGAAAATTACAAGTACATCCCGGCGAACTCTTTGAAAGTGATCATACCGGCTATTCGCCAGAGGAATGGAGAAATGTATTACAAGAGGGAGAAGCGCAATACAACAATGTCAAAAAGGAATTATCTTCTTGTAAAGAATTGAACGAAGCACTCAGGAATCAATTGAAAGATAAGGAGCGGATCATTGAATTGCTGAATCAGGACAAACCTTGAACAGCGGGTACTAATCGCTCAATAAATCGGGACGACGGTTACGGGTACGCTCTAATGCTTGTTCGTGGCGCCATTCATCGATTGCTTTCTGATTGCCGCTCAGCAGAATATCTGGCACCGAGTGGCCCTTCCATTCAGCAGGTCGGGTGTAAACTGGTGCATCTAGTAAGTCGTCTTGAAAAGAATCAGAAAGCGCAGAGGTTTCGTCAGATAAAACACCCGGTATCAGACGGACGACTGCATCAACCAATACCGCAGCCGGCAATTCGCCTCCTGAAAGCACATAGTCGCCAATGGATATTTCCCGAGTCACATAAATATCTCTGATACGCTGATCGATCCCCTTGTAATGACCACATAAAATGAGGATGTTTTGGTGAGAAACAAGGTGATTGGCAATTGGCTGGTCTAAACGCTCGCCATCGGGGCTCATGAAAATGATTTCGTCGTACTGTCGATCTTTTTTCAGGGCCTCTATGCAATTGGCAAAAGGCTGGATGGTCATTACCATGCCACTGCCACCGCCGTATGGATAATCATCTACGCTCTTATGCTTATTATCGGCATAATCACGCAGGTTGTGCACATGGATCTCCGCTAGTCCCTTCTGTTGCGCCCGATGTAAGATGGAATGAGCAAAAGGACCTTCGAGTAGGCCGGGTAAAACAGTGACGATATCGAAACGCATGGCCAAATTTACGTTTTAATCGTCCAATTCCAGTTGAAAAATCTCTTCAACAGATGTATGGAAATATTGAGCAATTTTTAAAGCCAATACAGTTGAGGGTACATATTTAGCCGATTCGATGGTATTAATTGTCTGACGACTTACCCCAATGGCTTCGGCCAGATCGGCTTGAGTGATGTTCTTGATGGCACGCTGCACTTTGATCGTATTTTTCATGGCTTAAGCTTGGTTTTGGATGTGAATCATCGCTCTGAAACGAATAATGAACAACAAAAGCACACTAAACATATTGTAAACCATGATATCCAAAAAAGCGGTACTATGTACCAGTAAGATTTGAAGGGTTAAAATCATATAATTTAAATAAACCGCAAATTGCAAGGATTCTAAACGCAGGCGGCTGATGAATTCGTCTTCTATTTTTTCTTTTGAAAAAGCAATAAATAACAAACTGATAATTAGACCAATACTTGCTATTTCATCGGTAAAATTCAAGGTACCCGAATCAAACAAGTTTTTTTGAATACCCAAATCGATGTCTAAAAAATTGAAACGAAAATCAGCATGCATACATGCCAAACCCAATACCAAGGAAGGGAAAAAGATCATCCAGCCAATACGACGATAATGGTGCGGGAATAAGAATTTATTTTTCATAATTGTCAACTTTATTCTAACAAATGTAAAACAAAATTGACATATTGTACAAAATTTTTTACGAATTCAGGTACAGATCGATCAAACCTTCGGGCAGGCTGACATGCAAAACACTCTTCTCTGCATCGATCTCTTTAATAAAATCATCATTCAGCGGGAACAGTATTTCGCGGAACCGATGCGGCACCACGGCCACATATTGCTGTGGGTATTCGTGTATCTCCACGATCTCACCCAATTCGCCACGCTGCTCATCCAAAACCATAAAACCCTTGAGATCGGTAATTAAAAATTCGTCGGGATCTCGTTGTGGTTTTTTTGCATTGGGCAGGTACACCTTTTTCCGGACCAGTTTTTCGGCCTTCTCAATCACATCCACATCTTCGAGGTAGATGTTGGCTGTCTGGTTAGGCTGAAAGGCGCATTCGCTGACAAAATAAGGCACCAGTTTCCCGTTCATCTCGAGAAAAATAGTGTCCAAATCGAGGTCTTGTGGATCAGAATATTCAAAAAATACCTGTACCTCACCCTTCAGACCCTTGGTCTTGGTAATATAACCGATATAAAAGCTATCCTCTATTTTCATCTGGCCTTTAAACAAAAATGTCATCCCAAAGATAGCTCCAGGATGACATTTAATTATCGTTTGCTTTAGAATTACTCAGCAGCAGCTTCGTCAGTAGCGCCTTCTTCGGCAGCAGGTGCTTCCTCAGCGGCAGGAGCCTCTTCAACAGGGGCTTCTTCGGTAGCTGGTGCCTCTTCAACTGGAGCTTCGGCAGGAGCCTCCGCAGCAGTTTCTTCAGCAACAACTTCTTCTGCAGCAGCTTCTGCTACTACTTCAGCACCTTCTTCGGTAGCCGGAGCTTCTTCTGCTGCTGTTTCTTCAACCTCAGCAGGAGCAGCATACTTGGCTTCGATGGCCGCAGCTTTTGCTTCTTTGCGTTTAGCTTCAGCAGCAAGTGCTTCTTTCTTTGCTTTGTCTTTTGTTTGAGTCAAATTATCAACCTTACCAGTGATTTTTGCCTCTTTAGCGCTCAACCATGCAGCGAATTTCTCTTCCGCTTGCTCAGGTGTTAAAGCACCTTTTTTAACACCACCCTGTAAGTGTTTTTTGTACAAAATACCTTTGTACGACAGGATAGCACGACAAGTATCTGTAGGCTGGGCACCTTTGTTCATCCAGTCTAAAGCTTTGTCGAAATTTAAGTCGATGGTTGCCGGGTTGGTGTTAGGGTTGTAAGAACCAATCCGCTCAATGAATTTACCGTCTCTCGGAGCACGTGAATCCGCCACCACTACGTGATAAAAAGGTCTTCCCTTTTTACCGAATCTTTGCAATCTGATTTTAGTTGCCATGTTTTAATTAAGTTTATGTATTCAACATATTTCCCGGAGTCTCCTACTGCGGGGCTGCAAAGATAGCAATTAATCAGAATTAAAAAACAGAAAATGAAGGTTTTACCTCCCGGGATGGGAGACAAAGCCTTATAGAGAAAGTATTTCTACGATCTTGAGCAGATTAGGATTTACTTCAGCAATGTGCTTAATGGCCTTTTTGAATGGGGTAAAGTGGATATTATTATTAATTAAACCCACCATTTCTCCTTTTCTTCCTTCCAATAAGGCTTCTACTGCAGCAACTCCCACCCGGCTGGCCAAAACACGGTCCATGCAAGATGGGCTGCCGCCGCGTTGCATGTGACCCAAGATAGAAACCCGGGTGTCGATATTCGGAAATTTTTGCTTTACCGCTTCGGCTACCTGCATGGCACCCACATCATCTCCTTCTGCCACAATAATGATTTTAGAAGATTTATCCTTACGTCCATGCTCTAAGCGCTCCAATAAATGAGATAAATCTGTTTTGGTTTCGGGGATCAGAATGGCCTCTGCACCCGAACCGATACCACTTCGCAAAGCGATCAAGCCAGAATCGCGGCCCATCACTTCCACAATGAATAAACGATCGTGTGATTCGGCGGTATCGCGGATCTTATCTACCGCATCTACTACGGTATTAAGAGCGGTATCATAACCAATGGTATAATCAGTCCCAACCAAATCATTATCAATGGTACCCGGTAAACCCATGATGGGTACATTGAACTCATCGATGAATATACTGGCTCCGGTAAAGGTACCATCGCCACCTACACCCACAAGGGCATCAATTTGGTGTTTTTGTACTTGTTCGTAAGCTTTTTTACGACCTTCGGGGCTTCTGAACTCGGCACTGCGAGCAGTTTTTAGAATAGTTCCTCCACGCTGTATGATATTGGCCACCGATTTGCGGTCCATCGGGATGATCTCTCCATTAATTAAACCCTCATAACCACGCATAATTCCCACTACTTCCAGGTTATGATACAAGCCAGAACGTACTACTGCACGAATGGCAGCATTCATTCCTGGTGAATCGCCCCCAGAGGTAAAGACTCCGATTTTTTTGATGGCACTCATACTTATTGTTCTTTTGACACTAACTTTCCGCTATCTAAAAAACGGATATAATTGTTAATATCCAAATTAAATGCTTGTGCGGGCACTAATTGCTTGCCTTCGGCATTCACAATCACATAATAAGGCTGCGAATTGGTTTTAAAGGTAGAAGCCTGAAAATCACTCCATTTTTGGCCTATGGTGCGGATTTTTTTACCGCTGAAGCTGGAAATGTATTGTTCTGCTTCGGGAAGCTGAGTTTTATCATCCACATAAAGTGAGATCAATACATAATCTTCTTTCAGGCGTTTCAATACCTGAGGGTCGGCCCAAACAGTTGCCTCCATTTTTCGGCAATTGGTACAGCTCCAGCCGGTAAAATCGAGCAAAACAGGTTTGTTTTGCTGTTTGGCATAGGCCAGGCCTTCTTCATAATCGTAGAAGGCATCTAAACCATAGGGGGCGTGGAACAAATTGGCGTACTTTTTATTTCCATTGCTTTTATCTGTTGTTGAACCGCCCGAAAGGGTGGTTAAATCAAAATCTTGGGTGGTTTGAGGCGGCAACCAGGCATTGATTCCTTTGAGAGGGGCGCCCCACAATCCCGGAATCATATAAATAGTGAAGGACCAAACCAGCATGGCAAAAAACAATCGTGGCAGGGAAATAAAACTGAGTTCGCTATCGTGAGATAATTTGATCTTACCCAACAGGTACATTCCCCAGAAAGCAAAAATCACGATCCAAATGATCAGGAAAATATCGCGATCCAACACTCCCCAATGATAAGCCAGGTCTACATTGGATAAAAACTTGAAGGCCAAGGCCAATTCTAGGAAACCCAATGAAACTTTTACGGTGTTTAACCAGCCGCCCGATTTTGGCATTTCTTTCAACCAGGATGGGAAGATGGCAAAAAGTGTAAAAGGTATAGCCAGAGCAGCCGAGAAACCGAACATACCCATGGCCGGACCAAGGTAAGCGCCATTGGAAACGGCATCTACCAGCAGGGTACCGATAATCGGACCGGTGCAGGAGAAGGAAACAAGCGCCAGGGTAAAAGCCATAAAGAACAAACCGATCAAACCGCTTCGGTTAGATTGAGCATCCATTTTATTGACCAGCGAACTGGGTAGGGTGATTTCGAAAGCTCCCAAAAATGAAATGGCAAAAATCACCAGCAAGGCGAAGAACAATAAATTAAAAGTGGCGCTGCTGGCTGCTTCGTTCAGGGCCGAGGTACCGAAAATCAGGGTGACCGCCATTCCCAATGCCACATAAATTAAAATGATAGACAAGCCGTAAATAAAGGCACTTCTGACGCCCTTGGCTTTAGAGCCCGATTTCTTGGTGAAATACGAAACCGTTAATGGAATCATTGGGTAGATACAGGGCATGAAAAATGCCGCCAAGCCGCCTAAAAAACCGGCAATAAATATGGTCCAAAGAGAACCACCGCTGCTTTCGGCTTGATCGGCAGCAAGCGCTGCTGGCTTTATTTGAGCTTGATTGGCGGTGTCGATGCCAGTATTTGCTGATACGGTCCCGGAATCTTGCAGCAGATTAGTATCTACCGGAATGCTAAACTCTACCTCGGTGGGTGGCAAACACTTTTTATCATTGCAAACCATGAACTCCAAAACTCCATTAATGGTGGTTTTGGATTTTTTGAGCTTGATTTTTTGCGTAAAAGTAACCGCATCCTGATGCCAGGCGATCTGCATCCCAAAATTTGGATCAAATGCATTGACGGCTTTCGGGCTTTCGCTCACTTTTCCGATCAATTCATAATCGGCCGAAGGGCTAAATTTAAAAGTGGTAGGAATGGGGCCNCCATCTTCAATAAATTGAGAATACACATGCCAACCCTTATCAATCTTGGCTTTGATCAAGAGATTTACTTCCGTATCGGAAAGTTTTTGCGCAGAAAAGGACCATTTTACCGGCTCTTCAATCTGAGCAAAAAGCGTCAAACTCTGTAATAGCAGTACAAACGCAAGGAGTTTCTTCATCATATATTAGTCTGTAATAAATGTTATTTCTTTAAATCCAAATTCCCGATCATCTCCGTTTATATTCACGCAAAGCGACCCGCTGGGACTCACTCCGGTAATTTTTCCGGATTTAATTTCTCCATTCACTCCAAAGTTGGCTTGAGCTTCCAACCTATAAAGTGCCTGAAGATAATCTCTATGGAGCTTTTCGTTTTTACCGGCTTTCAGCGCCAGGTAACGAACTTCAACCGCTTTGCAAAGGTCGTCCAATAGTAGGTTTAAATCACAATCTGTTTGTAAAATATTTTTGATGGAAACGGCCTTGGGAAGATCGCTCGGAAAATGAAGCTGATTGACATTTAGTCCGATACCAATAATGGCGTGTTTCCAGGTGCTCCCCTGCAGGATATTCTCAATGAGCACACCGGCAATTTTTTGATCTCCAAAAAGGATGTCGTTGGGCCATTTGATTTTTAATTCCGGGCCCAGCATGGAGTTTAAAACATCCCAAAGGGCCAAACTGATGGCTTTATTCAAATCAAATTGCTGGTGAATTCCCATAAACTTGGGCTTCAATAGGATACTGAAAGTTAAATTTAGACCCGCTTCAGAAAACCAGGCATTGCCCATCTGCCCTCTTCCGGCAAATTGATCGTCTGCCATTATTACAGTGCCTTCTGCGAGTGGCTCGGATTTTGACAATAAGTCTTTAAGATAAGAGTTGGTGGAGGCTACAGTAGAAAGTTTAACCAAATTTTGACCGACAAATAATCTTAGAAAATTGTTATTTTGCAATGGGTAAGGCCTCCTACTAAGCATATCCAAAACTAAATTTTTTTAATGGTAAAAAATAAAGCTGTCCAAGAATCTACCCGAATTTCAGAAATCGTGATACACGGAATTCAGGAAAAGAAGGGAAATGAAATTGTTCGTTTAGATCTCAGAAATATTCACAGTTCGGTAGCCGATTATTACGTAGTTTGTCACGCAACATCTTCTACACAAGTTAAGGCAATTGCCCAAAGTGTAGAAGAAGAAATTTTTAAGGCCTTAAAACTAGAACCCTGGAGAAAAGAGGGTTTACAACACGGTGAATGGGTTTTATTAGATTATGTGGATGTGGTGGTACATATTTTTAAAACAGAGAAAAGAGCTTATTACGGCATAGAAGAGCTTTGGGGCGATGCCGAGATTCAGGCTTACCAAAGTGCCTAATCCCCTAAATATTAATCAGACTGCAACAATTGATAATGAAAGAAAATAAATCAAGTTCCCCCAGATCGATAAAGAAAATTCCAGGAAAGAAAATTGTACCGAAGCCACCNAANTTNAATATCATGTGGCTTTATGCCGCAATTATTCTGGGGCTTTTTGTGGTTCAGTATTTGTTCANCGGGAGTACTGCCAAACAGATCTCCTATCAGAAATTTGAAAACGAACTGTTAAGACCTCGTGATGTAGAAAAACTGGTAGCCTATAAAAATCAAGACTTATTGACGGTGGAGGTATATATCAAAAAAGATCGCCTCAACCAGCCAAAATACGCAGAGTTCAAAGAGAAGAACACCTTTGCAAGTTCAGCTGCAAATACTCCTCAGTATTATTTTACAGAAGGCTCTGATGCCAGTTTACAGGCCAAGTTGAGAGAGGCTGAAAAAGATCTGCCTGCCCAACAGCGTACGCCGCTCATTTTCGAATCGAGAGAAAGCCCATGGGCGGGTTGGTTTATGTCTTTTATTTTACCAGTACTCTTGCTAATTGCTTTCTGGGTGTTCATTATGCGCAGAATGGGCGGTGGAGCCGGCGGTGGTGGCGGAGGCCAGATTTTCAATATTGGCAAATCAAAAGCTACCCTGTTCGATAAAGAATCGCAGGTAAACATCACTTTTAACGATGTGGCGGGTTTAGAAGAAGCGAAACAAGAAGTGATGGAGATTGTAGATTTCCTCCGAAATCCTAAAAAATACACGAATCTGGGAGGTAAAATTCCGAAAGGAGCCTTATTGGTCGGTTCGCCAGGAACGGGAAAAACGCTGATGGCGAAAGCTGTAGCCGGTGAAGCACAGGTTCCTTTCTTTTCCCTATCGGGATCCGATTTTGTGGAAATGTTTGTGGGCGTTGGTGCTTCGAGGGTGCGAGACTTATTTAAACAAGCTAAAGACAAAGCGCCATGTATCATTTTTATTGATGAGATCGATGCCATTGGCCGGGCCCGTGGTAAAAACAACATCATGGGAGGCAACGATGAACGTGAAAATACGCTGAATCAGTTGCTGGTAGAAATGGATGGTTTCGGAACCGATTCGGGCATCATCATCCTGGCAGCCACCAACCGACCGGATGTACTGGACAGCGCTCTATTGCGTCCAGGTCGTTTCGATCGCCAGATTTCCATTGATAAACCCGATCTTAAGGGCCGTGAACAGATCTTTAAAGTACACCTGAAGCCACTTAAATTGGCAAAAGAGGTAGATCCAAAAAAATTATCGGCCCAAACCCCTGGTTTTGCCGGTGCCGAAATTGCGAATGTTTGTAATGAGGCGGCCCTGATCGCTGCTCGTCGTGATAAAGAAGCGGTGGATATGCAAGATTTTCAGGATGCCATCGATCGGGTAATTGGTGGTTTAGAAAAGAAAAATAAAATCATCTCTCCCGAAGAAAAACGAATTGTGGCCTATCATGAGGCCGGACACGCCATTGCAGGTTGGTTCCTGGAACATGCCGATCCTTTGGTGAAGGTTTCCATCGTACCTCGTGGAGTAGCAGCTTTGGGTTATGCACAATACTTACCTAAAGAACAGTTTTTGTACACTACCGAGCAGCTAACAGATGGCATGTGCATGACCATGGGCGGAAGAGTAGCAGAAGATATCGTGTTTGGTAAGATTTCTACCGGTGCACAAAACGACCTGGAACGCATCACCAAATTGTCTTATGCCATGGTAACCATTTATGGCATGAACGGCAAAGTGGGTAATGTATCTTTTAACGATACCCAGGGCGAGTACCAGTTCAATAAGCCTTACTCTGATAAAACCGCCGAATTGATTGATGAGGAAGTGCGGAACTTGATACAATCGGTGTATGATAAAACCAAGACGCTCTTGACCGAAAAGCGTGAAGGCTTAGAAAAATTGGCTCAAAAACTCTTGGAAAAAGAGATTTTGTTCCAAAGCGATTTAGAAGAAATTTTGGGTAAGCGTCCGTTCGAACACCGCACCACGTACGATGAATTTGTGAATGGAGAAGCTGAAGAAGGGAGAAAACCTGCTAAGTCTCGCAAGAAAAAAGAAGTAGAACACGAAGGTATGGTTGATCATAACATCGATTTACCCGAAAACCGTTCATCTCAAGATTAAATACAATTACCAGGTAAATAGACCCCCGGAAATTGAATAACACATGAAAGAGACCACCGCAAAGGAGAGAATGCTGAAGAAGATCCGCAAGGCCTTGCTGCATAAAAGGGATAATCCGTATCCCAATCTGGAAGATGCTCCCCTTTATCACCAAAACGAGGAGTATCTGGAAGTGTTGTTTGCTGAACAGTTGACTGCCGTTGCCGGAAATTTCTTGTATTGTGAGGATGATTTTCAGTTCATTGAAAACTTAATTGAATTGGCTGAGAGTAAAAAATGGCGAAAAATATTTTGCTGGGAACCCAAATTACAAGAGATGCTCGCCCATTTCGAATACCCCTTTATTGGCAACGACCAAGATTTCCTGAATGCTGAAGTGGGCATTACCCTTTGTGAAGCGCTCATTGCACGTAATGGCAGCATCTTGGTTTCAAATGCCGGGGCGGCGGGCCGCAGGCTGAGCATTTACCCCGATATACACATTGTTTTAGCTTTTACTTCTCAATTGGTTTTGGACCTGAAAGATGGCTTTGTCCGTTTAAGAGAAAAATACGGCAATCAACTTCCATCCATGATCTCTACCATTACCGGACCCAGCCGTACGGCCGATATTGAAAAAACGCTCGTTCTGGGTGCCCATGGTCCAAAAGAATTATTTGTGTTTTTAATTGATGATTTAGCAAGCTGATTTTTTTCAATTTACTAAATTTATTAGTAAATTGGGCTTGTGTCACACATCGTAAATCCGGAATTTTTTAAAGGGCGTGGAGCTCAGGTTAACACGCACAACCGATTTCTGAAAAGGGAATATGTGGTGGAGCATGCAGAAGGGATCGATGAGAATGTGATCGAGGATGGTAAGACACAGATTTTCGAAGAGTACCCAAAAAGCATCGTCAGCGAATCTAAAAGCCCCGATATTCCAAGTCTCTACTCCATTAATCCTTATCAGGGATGCGAACATGGTTGCCTGTATTGTTACGCTCGCAACTCTCATGAATATTACGGATTTAGTGCCGGTTTAGATTTTGAGCGGAAAATCATGGTGAAGCGCAATGCCGCTATACTTTTAGAAGCATTTTTAAACAAGAAAAATTATCAGCCGCAAACCATTTTAATGTCGGGAAACACCGATTGTTACCAGCCACAAGAACGAAAACTAAAAATCACCCGTTCGCTTTTAGAGGTGTTCTTAAAATACCGGCACCCGGTTAGCATCATCAGCAAAAACACGCTGATGGAAAGAGACCTGGATATCCTCTCCGAATTGGCTTCGATGGATCTGGTGCATGTTTCACTGAGCATCACCACACAAAATGAGGAATTACGACGCAAGCTGGAACCACGCACCGTAACTGCCAAAAGCCGATTTATTTTAATGGAAAAACTGGCCAATGCTAATGTGCCGGTCCGGTTGATGATGGCACCCATCATTCCGGGTTTAACCCAGTCTGAGATACCAGAAATGATAAAAACCGCAGCCAATGCCGGCGCCAGTGATGCTGCCTTTACCGTTGTTCGTTTAAATGGGGCGATCGCAGAAGTTTTTACCGATTGGATTCAAAAAGCCTATCCCGATAGGGCCGAGAAAGTATTGCATGCCATTGCCTCCTGCCATGGTGGCAAACTCAACGACAGCCGATGGGGCACCCGCATGAGTGGGGAAGGGCGAGTGGCCGAAAGTATTCATCAGCTTTTTTACATTGCCAAAAAGCGATATTTAACAGATCGGCACATGCGGCCTTACGATTTTAATCGCTTTAAGACCCCGGCTGGCAAACAACTAAATTTGTTTTAAAGTTCTGATAATGGTAGTTTAGATGAATCTACACTATCAAAAACCAATCGGTTTTAATTTTAAAGCAATTAAATGAGCAAAATACGTTCGATTATTGTGGGTACTGGTAGTTATTTACCCAAAAGAATTGTAGAAAACAAAGACTTCTTAAACCATCGTTTTTTTGAGAAAGACGGTCAGCCAATTTTACGTGATAACGCAGAAATCATCAGTAAATTTCAAGACATCACCGAAATTGAAGAAAGACGGTATGCCGAAGATGACCAGTTGGCTTCTGATTTGGGTTACCTTGCCGCAAAAGATGCCCTGGAAAGTTCGGGTATTGACCCTGAAAGTTTAGACTATATCATCGCAGCACACAATTTTGGTGATATCACTGCCGGCGACACCCACGTACAGATTATGCCCAGTTTAGCGGCCAAGATCAAACATAAATTAGGTATACAAAACGCAGATTGTGTGGCTTACGATTTACCATTCGGTTGTCCGGGATGGGTTCAAGGCATCATTCAGGCCGATTATTTCATCAAATCGGGCGATGCAAAACGGATTTTGGTGGTGGGCTGCGAAACCCTTTCGAGGGTAAACGATCCACATGATCGCGACAGCATGATTTTTGCAGATGGTGCAGGTGCTACCATTTTGGAGGGAAAAACTGAGACCAATGCGGGTATCCTGGCTCACAAAACACAATCTCACACCTTCAAAGAAGCTCATTATTTATACTGCGGACCTTCCAGTAATCCGGATTATGGTAAGAATGAAGTATTCATCAAAATGGAGGGGCGAAAAATTTATGAGTATGCACTCAGCAATGTTCCGCTGGTGATCAAAGAGGCCATTGATCGGGCTGGTCTGGATATTTCAGATATCCGTAAGATTTTGGTACATCAGGCCAATGGCAAAATGGATGAGGCTATTGCCAAGCGTTTGTTTAAGCTCTACGAGCGTAGCGATATGCCCGAAGGCACCATCCCAATGACGATTGCAAAACTGGGAAACAGTTCAGTAGCTACGGTGCCCACTATGCTCGATCTGATCCTGAAAAATAATATGGAAACCCACGAACTCAATCCCGGGGATGTGGTGGTATTTGCTTCGGTAGGTGCCGGGATGAATATCAATGCGGTTGTTTACAGGTTTTAAAGGTCATCCTGAGCCCGTGGAAGGATGTCGTCACCTTTCGACAAGCTCGAGGTGACCATAAACAAAAAAGCCCCGAATTACTTCGGGGCTTTCTATTTTTTAAAAAATACTTATGCTTCTTCTTTAATTCCGGCAATGGCTTCATCCACCAAAATACGTCCGCAATGCTCGCAAACGATTACTTTCTTGTGCTGACGGATATCCAATTGACGCTGAGGCGGAATTTGGTTGAAACAACCAGAGCAAGAATCACGCTGAATGGTTACCACACCCAGTCCGTTTTTAGCGTTACCACGTAAACGGTGGTAAGCAATTAACAAACGTTCTTCTATCTTGCTTTCTGCTTTGATTGCTTTGGCAGTCAAATCTTCTTCTTCTTTCTGCGTTTCGGCAGTAATTACATCCAATTCAGATTTTTTCTGATCCAAATCCTTTTTGCGGTCTTCTAAATCAGCTACAGCTTTCTCGTAAACCTCCGTTTTATTGGTGATATCAAAACCGTATTCTTTGATTTTCTTTTCAGATACCTGGATATCTAAACCTTGGATTTCAATTTCTTTGGAAATGGCCTCATACTCACGGTTGTTTTTTACTTCGTTGAGTTGGGTTTCGTATTTTTTGATGGCTGCAGTAGCCTCTTTGATGTTATTTTTACGAGTAACGATTTCATCTTCCAAATCATCCAACTCGGCTTTAATTTTTTGAATACGGGTTTCTAAACCGGCTACTTCATCTTCCAAATCAGATACTTCAACTGGAAGTTCGCCACGGATCTGACGAATTTTATCAATTTGGGTATGGATAGATTGCAGTTCGTACAGCGCTTGCAATTTTTGTTCTACGGTTTGTTCCATTAAGTTAAATATTTAACGGGGTTTGTATTTTGTTNTGTTAAATGGAGTGCAAAGTTAGGAAATTTTTTGCTAATAGTTTCAAATAAAAGCTTTTGCGTGAACTGTTCGCTTTCGTAATGACCCACATCGGCAATGATAATTTGTCCGTCTGCATCAAAAAATTCGTGGTATTTATAATCGGCAGTAATAAATATATCTGCTCCTGCCCTTACAGCCTGGGGGAATAGAAAACTGCCGGAACCGCCGCAGATAGCCACCCTTCTGATTTTTTTCGCTCTCAATTCGGTATGCCTGATCACGGCACAGCCCAATTGCATTTTAAGCATTTGCAAAAAGTCTAATTCGTTTTGTGCTTCGGGCAGTTCCCCCAACATACCCGAACCAATTTCCCGATTCGGATTGTCTAAATTAAAAAGTTCATAGGGCACCTCTTCGTAGGGGTGTGCCTCAATTAATTGCTGAACAAGTGCTGCCTCCCGATCTACGGTATAAACCGCCTCAACCCGAACTTCGTTTTCCTCGTGTCTTTCACCAATTTTTCCAACAAAGGGGTTAGCACCAGCTGCTGCCTTAAAGGTTCCGGTGCCTTGGGTGTTGAAGCTGCACTCGGTATAATCGCCAACTTCTCCCGCTCCCGCTCTAAAAATGGCTTGCCTCACCTTTTCAGCTTGTTCAATCGGGCAGTAGGTGATCAGCTTTTTAAAAATTGCAGGCTTAGGCGATAAGATTTGAAGTTGAGTAAGCCCGATTTGTTCGGCCAGCGCTTTATTCACCCCATCAACTACATTATCGTAATTGGTATGGATGGCGTAAAGGGCGATGTCGTGTTTAATCGCTTTCATCACTACACGCTCTACATAATTTTTACCATTGAACTTTTTCAAGCCCTTAAAAACAATGGGATGGTGTGATATGATCAGTTGGCAACCCTTGCTGATGGCTTCGTCCACCACCGCTTCGGTGCAGTCTAATGAAATCAACGCCGATTTAATCTCCTGATCAGCCCGGCCCACAATCAAGCCGGCATTATCATATTCTTCCTGAAAGGCGAGCGGGGCAATACTTTCTAAAAAGCTGGTGAGTTCGTTTAACTTCATTCGTTTATTTCAATATTCTGGCCATCTGAGCAGCATCTAAAGCTACCTTACGGTTGTACTCCATGGTAAGGGATTTGTGGTTTATCAAGTCCACAATTGTACCAATAACACATAAACCCCCAGTAAACAAATAAAGTAATCCCATGCCGATTTGGCCAAGAACTATGCGCTGTACCCCTGCAATGATTACAAAGCCCAGCAGTGTAAACAATAAAATATCCTGTGGGTCTTTCCGTTTGTTTCCGTAAATGAGTACGAAATTCTTGGTTTGCTCTTCGTTAAAACCGTTAGTGAGTTGCTCTAAAAACTGCAGCTCTTCTGCGGTAACTCCTCGAAGCTGCATTAATAATTGTTGGTTCATGTTTAAGCTTGTTTTATTGTTTTTAAAGATAAAATAAATTGATGGCTTAACTGGATAATCCTGTAGGAGATGATGGCCAATGCTGGAATGGCCAACCAGTGTTGGCGCAAAGATTGCGAGAGATTTCCATGCATCAAATGAATAATCGAACGGCCCAGTCCGCAGCCAGGACACCAAGTCCAACCCAGTTTAGCAATGGGACATAAGCTGTAATGAACACCATTAGGCTCCGTGAGTGCCAAAATTAGTAGCGAAAACACCCAAAAAGAAAGTTCGAGGGGAAATCGTGTTTTATTCATTTAAAGATTTCGCGGATAGGTCATCATCATTAAAGATACTACTAATACCAACAAAATGCCTATCACTCCCAATGCAGCAATCCGTTGCATATAGTCTATTTTTAATAGCACAGAGCCTACATACCTGAAATAAATGCTCAGTGTAGCCATGTACAACAATCCGCCGAAGAGTAATATTTTAAAACCCTGCATCATTGCCTGAAAAAAACTCATTTTCTTTTTGAAGTGTGTTTTCCGATAATTTTTAATGCCGAGATACAGGCCGGTAAATGGGATCCAAACCGAGAGGTATTCCATCCAGTGAATATCCTTGGGTCCAGATGCTCCAATATCGTAAATACCAACATAATGCATCAATAAAATCCAAAGACCGCTCAAAAGGCCTATCAGGAAACCGTATTTGATTGCATTATTCATTTAGCTCGTACCTCCAATTGAAATAACAGTAAATAAGTGTTTCTGTTTATAGAAATGAAGCCGGGCTTGGTATATTTGCTGCGAAATAAGGATAAGTGAACATTAGGGAAATTATTCATCGCTACAAAGATGACCCAAGGACCACCCGGTTGGCTCAGGCGCTCAATTCGGGGAAAAATCCAAGGGTACATGTAAAAGGTCTCGTCGGGTCGAGTGACGCGATGCTGGCGGTAGCTTTGTATTTTCTGCAACATAAATCTGCTTTATTTATCCTGCCCGATCGAGAAGAAGCCTCTTATTTTCTCAGCGATTTAGAAAACCTGCTCGAAAAGGAGGTCTTGTTTTTTCCGTCTTCTTTTAGAAAAGCTTTTGATTTTACACAGCCCGACAGCAGCATGGTATTGCAACGTGCTGAGGTACTGAACGAGCTCAATCACACTTCAGCCTATGGCCGGCTCATGGTGACCTACCCCGAAGCCTTAGCTGAAAAGGTGATCGACCGATCGGCATTGGAGAAAAACACGCTCGAAATTGCCCGGGGAAATAAGCTGGATATTGATTTTGTAGCTGAGTTTTTAACCGACTATGATTTCGACCGGGTAGATTTTGTTTACGCTCCTGGGCAGTTTGCCATCAGAGGCGGAATTGTTGATATTTTTTCATTTTCGCACCAGCGACCCTACCGGATAGAGTTTTTTGGCGACTATATTGAAAGTATCCGCGATTTCGAGATCGAAGATCAATTGTCGGTTGAGCAATTCGATAACATCACCATCATTCCGAATGTACAATCCAAATCTTTAGGCGACCAGCGTATTTCGCTGCTCGAATACATCGATTCAGACTGTCAGATTTGGATGAAAGATGTTCAAATCACCCTCGATATCATCGAAAAGGGTTACCTAAAAAGCGGAGAACTTTGGAAAGCGCTTCCTGAAAAAGATAAACAACAAAATCCCGAATGGCTTGATCCAAAATTTCAGTTTATCGACCAAAAACTTTTTGCCGATCAGCTCAACGATTTTGGAGTGGTGGAATTTGGTAAACAATTTTTTTACAGCGCCACAGAAACCATTCGTGCCGACATCAGCCCTCAACCATCATTCAACAAAGACTTTGGTTTACTGATCCATAACCTCAAAAAAAATGAATCGGAGAAGGTAGAAAATTATATTTTCACCGATTCGGCCAGACAGGCAGAGCGCCTCTACAGCATTTTTGAAGACATAGATAAAAGCGTTCGCTTTACGCCCGTTCACCTTTCGCTGAGAGAGGGTTTCATAGACCGCGATCAGCAACTGGCTTGCTATACCGATCATCAAATTTTTGATCGTTATTACAAATACAAAACCAAGAAGGGTTATGTACGATCTCAGGCTTTAACACTGAAAGAATTAAGAGATCTCAAACCCGGAGATTACATCACCCACATAGATCACGGCGTGGGAAAATATGCGGGTTTGGAAAAAGTGGAAGTGAACGGAAAAACCCAGGAAATGATCCGATTGGTTTATGCCGATAACGACCTGCTGTATGTGAACATCAACTCCCTGAACCGCATCGCTAAATTCTCAGGCAAAGAGGGTTCGGTTCCTAAAATGAATAAACTGGGTACCGATACCTGGGACAAGCTGAAGCGTTCTACCAAAAAGAAGGTTAAAGATATTGCCCGCGACCTGATCAAGCTTTATGCACAACGCAAGGCACAAAAAGGCAATGCATTTAACCCGGATACTTATTTACAAACCGAACTGGAGGCTTCATTTATTTATGAGGATACTCCGGACCAAGAAAAAGCAACCGCCGATCTGAAAAAAGACATGGAAGCGCCACACCCGATGGACCGTTTGATTTGCGGAGATGTGGGTTTCGGGAAAACAGAAGTGGCCATTCGTGCTGCATTTAAGGCCGTGGCCGATGGAAAGCAGGTGGCGGTGCTGGTGCCAACCACCATCCTGGCTTTGCAACATTTCAAAACTTTCAGCTCAAGGCTGGCAGATTTTCCATGCAACATCGACTATATCAATCGATTTAAAACACCCGCTCAAATAAAAGAAAGCCTGCAAAAACTGGCCGATGGAAAAGTAGATATCATTATTGGCACTCACCGTTTGGTGAGTAAGGATGTTAAATTTAAAGACCTGGGCTTGCTGATTATTGATGAAGAACAAAAGTTTGGGGTGGGTGTTAAAGAAAAGTTGAAACAATTCAGGGTGAATGTTGATACGCTTACCCTTACGGCAACACCTATTCCTAGAACGCTCCATTTTTCACTGATGGGGGCAAGAGACTTGAGCATCATCAGTACGCCGCCGCCAAATCGTCAACCGGTTTTAACTGAATTACATGTTTTTAACGAAGGTTTAATAAAAGAAGCCGTAGAATATGAGTTGGCTCGTGGCGGTCAGGTGTTTTTTATTCACAACCGGGTGCAAGACCTCGCACAATTGGGTGGACTGATTCAAAAATTGGTTCCGGGGGCCCGGGTAGGTATCGCCCATGGCCAATTAGAAGGTGATGCCCTTGAAGACGTGATGCTAAAGTTTGTGAATGCTGAATCGGATGTGTTGGTGGCCACCACCATCATTGAGGCTGGACTGGATATTCCGAACGCCAATACCATCATCATCAATCACGCCCACATGTTCGGACTGAGTGATTTGCACCAGATGAGGGGCCGGGTAGGTAGATCGAACAAAAAAGCCTATTGCTATTTGCTCAGCCCGCCTTTGTCGACCCTCACGGGGGAAGCGAGAAAGCGTTTAAGTGCTATTGAAGAGTTTTCGGAGCTGGGCAGTGGTTTCAATGTAGCCATGCGAGATCTGGATATCCGCGGAAGCGGTAACCTTTTAGGTGCAGAGCAAAGTGGTTTTATTGCTGAGATTGGTTTTGAGATGTATCATAAAATTCTTGATGAAGCCATTCAGGAATTGAAAGAAGACGAGTTCAAAGGACTGTTTGAAGAAGAAGAACAGCATGGTTTTGTGAATTTCACGCAAATTGACACCGACCAGGAGGGTTTGATTCCGGATGAATATGTGACCAGTATTGCTGAGCGTTATAATTTATACAGCGAGCTTTCTAAACTGGAAAACGAGGAGGGCTTGCGCCGATTTGAAGCCCAGCTGAATGACCGGTTTGGTCCGGTTCCGGAGCCGGTGAAAGGTTTATTCAACAGCCTGCGGCTGCAGTGGTTGGGGAAAAGCCTCGGGATGGAAAAAATATCTCTAAAAAAACAAACCTTGAGGGCTTATTTTGTGAGCGATCAACAATCACCCTATTTTGAATCGGAGGTGTTTGGACGAATTTTAAATTATGTGCAGCAGCACCCACGAGATTGCAACCTGAAAGAAGTGAAAAACACCTTGAGAATTGCCTTTGAAGAGGTGCAAGACTTGGAGCAGGCAATTACTGTTCTAAGTGAGTTGAGCCCCCAACCGACTACTGCTCAGCCAGCTGAAAAACAATAGGAAGCACAAAACTACTTCTTACGGGTTTAGCATCCAGCATGCCGGGTTTCCATGGAGGAGAGTTCCGCATTACCCGAAGTGCTTCTTCATCACAACCCGAACCAATGCCACGGATAATCTTCATATTGCTGAGCTGACCATTGGTTTCTACCACAAAAGCTACAAATACTTTTCCCTGTACGCCCAACTCCCTTGCTTTACCGGGATACTTCATGTTTTTTCTCAAAAACTGGGATAGCTTTTTGTTGCCGCCAACAAATTCAGGCGGCGACTCTAATAGACCCGAACTATAAACTTGATTTTCGCTCGATTCAGACGGAGCATTCGGCACGGGTTCTGTTTTAGCTGGTGTTGGGGTACTGCTGGTTGAACCATTGGGGGCTTGATTAGGCATCGGCACACTCACTAAATTTCGAATTTCCAATTCCTTCAACACGCTGATTTTTCCCTCCGGATTGATGACCATTTCTAAAAGCACCTCTGCCGATTCACGGGCACTCTTTGAGGGTTTGAAGTAGCTTTGTCGAGTCCAAAAATTGGCATAAATACTGTCATTTCTGCGCTCAAAATTCAGAGTGTGCACCAACCAGCTCAATTCCAGGTCTCTGTAATCTGCCATTCGGGCGGCATGAACCTGTTTTAAACGCTGATAAGTAAGCTGATGATAGTTGTAATAAGTATCGGTAATGGGGTCAAAGTAGCTCGGCGGATCGAAATATCCTTTTTTCTGATCCACAAAAAAGGCTTCGATGAATTTGATAAGGGAGTATTTGACCTCTTCCTCATTCATGGCCGCACTTTCATTCAACAGTTCTGAGGTGTCTTCCTGAACAACGGTTACCGGAACACTCGCTGGACTGAACGCCCTGCGGATGTCTTCCATAAAAATGCTTACCAAAATCAGAATCAATATGATTGCACCCATGATCAGGGCGAACCTGAAGACCGATCGGTCTGGGGTGATTTCGGGCTCTAATTCGTTCGGTAATTCGGGTTCCAACACTTTGCTTTATACGATATCTTTAAACAACAAAAACAAGTAAACTGCCGGTGCTGCAAAAAACAAGCTATCAAATCGATCTAACAAACCACCATGACCTGGTAAAAGACCTCCGGAATCTTTGGTGCCAAGGCTTCTTTTTAACATTGATTCGCAAAGATCGCCATAGGTGCCGGCCACACTACAAATGAACGCAACGATCAGCCAATTTGTTGGATTTAATTCTTTGAAATAATTGCTGAGGATAAATCCCGCCAATAGAGAAAACAATACGCCTCCGGCAAAACCCTCCCACGATTTTTTAGGTGAGTGGCGCTCAAATAATCGGTGTTTGCCAAACTTAACGCCTATCATGTAGGCACCGGTATCATTAGCCCATAACAAGAGCAACAATCCCAAGGGTAATTGGTAGCTGTAATGGCCCGAAAGGAAGGCAAGCGCATAAAAAAAGCAAAAAGGCAAGACTACATACACCGGACCCAAGATGGTATAGGCAATATTTTGAAATGGGTTTTCGCTTTTACGGTAGAGCTCTTGAAAATAAATGAAGAGGATAATGGGGAACAAAAGTAAGAGATGGATAAAATCGAAATTCTCTTTGACAGCAGAGGTCGCCATTAAATACACCGTTAATCCGAAAAATAAACCAGCCCCCTTGGTGAGTTCTCTTTTTTCGGATTCTAAAAGCCGGTAAAATTCTAAGAGGCAGGCCGCACTGAGCAGCCAATAAAAAAAGGTAAAAGATGCTGAACCAAAAAAGAAAGAGGCCAGCATGATAGCGGCAAAAAAGAAAGCGGTAATGGCCCGTTTTTTCATGAATTATTTAGTTGTTGATGAATGAGGGTTTCTGCGGTAGCTCGGTCGGCTTCGGGTACCAATATCGACACTTCTCCGAATTGATAAGAGGAATCTTTTTGATTTAAAACAACCGCCTCAATTTGATTCGCAACCAAAACTTGCTTTAAGAGCTCGGCTTTGAATTGGTCGTTGCTGCTATAAACTTTTTGCCACCTTAGTTCCATCGCTAATTTGTGTAAAGGATTGTTTTTTTGGCTTTGGCGTATTGGTAAAATATCATTAATCCTACAAAAGTGAGGAACAAGTTGATGAAATATAAATACGTCGGACCCTGCGGAGCACTTTCCAAAGCATCTGTCGGAAGCCCCTGCTGCTGATAACTATAAGCAATCACGATGATGCCAGCATTGTTCAAAAAATGGGCCAGTATCGGAATCCACAAGCTATTGCTCCACACCAGCAGGTAACCAAACATGCCACCCAACAACATTCGGGGCAAAAACCCATAAAACTGCAAATGGATGGCACTGAAAATAATGGCACTGATCCAAATTCCCCAATGATAATTGTTGAAAAGGCGAGTGAAAAGAGGTTGAATGCTGCCACGAAATATCATTTCTTCACCGAGTGCGGGTAAAAGGGCGAGCATCAACAAGTTGATCATCAGGTCGCCTGGGCCATTCATGGTGGTTAATTGCTTAACCAATTGCAAGGTTTCTTCTTCTTTTTGGCGCATCCAGTCTTCCAGGGTTTTTAAAAAATCTGGTAGTTGTAGTTGTTTGTTCAACTGGATGACCCATTCTAGCGGTGCCGAAGATGAAATGACGACCGCAATGGTTAAAATCAGATAAACCGGAAAGAGTCTGGTATTAAGTTTTAAATATTGAGGTGCAGAGATCGAGGAAAACCGCGGAAAAAACCAAGCCGGGAGCACAAAGGTGCCAATAGATAGACTGCTTTGTAAGATCCTTAAAAAACCAATATGATCGGGATTAGAAATGTTTTCGAAACCATAAACCAAACCACCAATCATCACGCCCAACATCCCGAAAATGGCAGATCCGCCTATCATCAACAAAATCAAAATGGCAAATAAATACAAAGGATGACGTTGCGGTGGCTGGATTTCAGACATGATCTCTTGATATTTCTTAATTTTGTCTATTCAAAACAAAAATAGCGAATTGATTTAGCTAAATGTCGGTTAAGATTGGAAATATAGATTTGGGAGAATTTCCGCTGTTGTTGGCACCCATGGAGGATGTAAGCGATCCACCATTTCGTTATGTGTGCAAACAAAACGGCGTAGATATGATGTATACAGAATTCATCTCTTCCGAAGGATTAATCAGGGATGCGGCAAAAAGCAAACAGAAGCTCGATATTTTTGAATATGAACGACCCATTGGTATCCAGATCTTTGGGAGCCAGATAGAGACCATGCGTGAAGCAACAGTCATTGCTTCTCAAGCTAATCCAGACCTCATCGACATCAATTATGGCTGCCCGGTGAAAAACGTGGCCTGCCGCGGTGCTGGTGCCAGTTTGTTACAGGATATCGATAAAATGGTGGCCATGACCAAGGCTGTGGTTGAAAGCACTCATTTGCCAGTTACGGTAAAAACGAGGTTGGGGTGGGATGATCATACCAAAAATGTGTATGAAGTGGCTGAACGTTTACAAGATGTAGGAATCAAGGCCTTAACCATTCATGGTAGAACCCGTGCACAAATGTATAAAGGGCAGGCAGACTGGACCTTAATCAAGGAAATTAAACGCAACCCAAGGATTCAGATCCCAATTTTTGGAAATGGCGATGTGGATGGTGTAGAAAAAGCCGCCAATTGGCGATTAGAATATGAGGTGGACGGGATCATGATTGGCAGAGCGGCCATTGGCTATCCGTGGATATTCAGAGAAATCAAACATTTTTTCAAAACCGGCGAACAGCTTGCCGGACCAACAATAGAGGAGCGGGTATCGGTTTGTCGCACACATTTGCAAAAATCAATTGAATGGAAGGGTGAAAAAACCGGGGTTTTTGAAATGCGTAGACATTATTCTAATTATTTTAAAGGGATTGTGAACTTTAAAGAATACAGAATGAAGCTGGTATCCTTGGAGAAAGTTTCCGATATTGAAACAGTATTAGATGAAGTTGCGGCAAACTTCGAAGATGTTTTGGCTTGATTTTGGCACTCAAAATGAACTGAAATGGTGACTCAAATTACAGAAGGTGTGAAGGTTTCGGTCGAAACCGTTTATCAGTCGGAATATTCCAATCCGGCACAGGAGCACTTTATGTTCGCTTATAAAATTACGATTGAAAACCTGAGCGATTACACGGTTCAATTAATGCGACGCCATTGGTATATTTTTGATTCGGGCGGAACATTGAGAGAGGTTGAGGGCGAAGGAGTGGTTGGAGAACAGCCGGTAATTGAACCCGGTGAAAGTCATGAATACGTTTCGGGGTGTAATTTAAAAACCGATATGGGCAGCATGAAGGGTTCTTATCTGATGAGGCGATTGATGGATAACCAAACCATCCGAGTAAATATTCCCGAGTTTCAGTTGGTGGCACCCTATCGCCTGAATTAAAAAAAGCCCCCATTTCTGGAGGCTTTTCAATCTTAGCGCTGAATCATTAATTTTTGACTATAAATTTCCCGTTCTCGTTTCAGGCTGATGAGATACAGTCCGGGAGAATAGGCCGATACGTCAATTGACCGTCCGTCCCAGGGTTTAAGCAGTAGGCGCACACCATCGGTATTCAGAATTTCTAAAGTGAAATTGTCAGCTATTGTACCTTTTAAGCTTAAATCAACCCAGTTGTTGGCGGGGTTTGGATAAAGTGTGAGACTAATTGGTTCTACATTCGATTGGTCATCGGAAGGTGCGGATTTTTCAGCAACCGGGTCAGACATTTTCATATAATAACTGTCTTTCTTCAGATTAACTAAAATATCTATCCCGTTTTTAGAAAGAACGGGGTCTCCATTAAACTTTTCGTGGCCGTTAATTCCATTTCCACAGGCTGTGCCACTAAGTAATGCCCTATTACCTAAGTAAACATAGATTCTGATTTTACTTAAGCCATCAATTGTGGAAGCCCAATTAGGTACCTTAAAGTTTAAAAAGTAGTTCTTTTGCTGTACATCATACAGGGCGCTGAAACCCTCTTCCGTTTCAAAATAGCCATCTCTATTGAAGTCGATCCACACCAATCGTAAGATTCTGGATAAGCAAGTAGGATCAATGGTTGGATCATCACAGCCGAGACCAAACGAATTGTCGTTTTTAGACTCTTCTGCTTCTTTTAAACTAGACTTTGTTGAATACATTTCGAAGCCAAATGGATATTCTGTAACACAATTTGTAGAAAACTTGTTTTCATAAGACGCATTCGGATATAGCTGTACCCCCTCTTGGGGGAATAGACTAAATGCCAGCGAATAGTTTTGGCCCCCCTTCAATGTAACTTGGCTCCAATCCACTTCTTTTTGTTGTAAAGCCGGGTTGGCTTTTGCTATGGTGTCTTTTCCACATTCAAGAAGGGAGAGTTTTTTAAATGCAAGCCCCTGAAACTTTGGTTTATCTTTTTTAAAATCATCGGAAGTCCAGTTTTGAATGGGGCAATATTCGCCCACTTCTATCGTATAGTCTTCCATGTATAATGGTGTTTTATTAGCAATTTGATCATAACAACCCTCCCAAACTGGATTAGCACTTAAAATTACCCTTAGTATCGTCTTGGTACCTTTTAATAGGGGCGGGATGGTAATTGCTCCTTTGATTGAATTGCCCTGTGCGCTGAAAATGTTCTCTCCGGCTTCAAATTGATTGTTTCCATTTATATCCATCCAAACGGTCCAATAGCTTGTTGGGGGAAGTTTTTCATACGGAATAGCGGAAGCCTTTAGTAGTAGCTCATATTCGTAATTGCTTTTGGTTGCAATGGTTAAATAAGAATAATCTCTGTATCCGCCTTGAAAATCTTCGTTTTTCTCATTTTGAATATTGGCTAAACTGAACTTACTCACATAAAAATTGCTTTGGTAATCTACAGGAGGGGTGCATGGGCTTAGGCTTGACCAAATGGGCTCCAAGCCCACCGCTTTCCAGGCATCATTAACAGCGATAAGCTCTTGTGAGTTTTCTCCAAAAATTGCCCTTGCAGCCAAACTGGTTTGCAAAGCAAATTGGTAGAAATTTGTATAGCGACCCAAAAAATGGGTGGTCGTGAAATAAATAATCTCAGCAGCCTTATCCATGCCAATACCATTTATATTGACAGTTACAGATGGATCGTTTTCGAGTGTTTTGGTTCCCCCTTCTGTTAGCAAAAAATACCAGTGTGAAATAATGGTAGAGTTGACATGTTCATCGTCCGGATGTGAATTCCAATAGCTTCCCTTATAAAAATCGGGGTAGTTCCTCGAATTGGGGTTTTGTGCATCCCTTACGATACTGTAGCCATTCATTTTTTGAAAATATTCCTGGAATTCATCATTACCAGAGGAGGTTATCCAGTCGTTACCATTAAGTGCATTGTACACCTGCTCGTCTATATCATAATTACCCTGGTAGGGGTTTTGTTTCAGGTGCTGATCTGCGAGTGTATAAGCCCAAATATCGCTCAAGCCTTCGTTTAAAGAACCCGACTCGTTGGATCCGGCCAATAAACCAGACTCACTGACGGTTACCGCATGTGCAAATTCGTGATAAACCGTTTCCAGATTGGGGGAAACCTTTATTTCGTGTTCAATCATTCCATCATCATAGGTGAAAAACAAGGACTCTCCCCGATCGTAAAACGAGCCAATATTTTTTAGCTTGAGCACATAAGAGCTCAACGGAGAATGCATGTTATCATAACCCAATCGGCTGTGTTTGGATAAAAAATAGCTGTAAGCATACTCTAATCCGTAATGTACCCTGGTGGCTGTTTCATAGCCCCCCCCAAGGGTCCTAAAATCACCTATCCCACCTAAATTAAACGGGCTGGCGAATTCGGTTTTTGTACCCAGTGGGTTAAACGAATTATCAATACTTTCTAGTCCAAGCGTGTGAATTTTACCCGCAATATCATTCAGATAAAAGTGTAAAGCCTGGTTATCGTATGATCCCACGGTGGTCCGGTCCACACCGTTTATCTTTACCCATAAATCTGCGGTTTGCAGATTAATATTATCCGATGAGCTCTTTTTGATGCTTTTCAAATAAGAAACCAATTGGTCTGAGGCGTGGTTTTTGTTGAACAGTTGATTGGTCTTAACCAAAGACCCATCTATAGCATTCACGAAAACCTCCTCTTTTTGAAAGGGTTGTAAGGTGAAAACTTCAAATTTATACGCGATACAAGCCTCCTCCGGCAAATAAACCAGTTCGCCCTTAGGTAAATAGGTTGCGGAGGGGTCTTGGGTTCGGTCTTTCAGGCTTTTTTCCATCTCTATATCCTGCCAGGCAAATTTTTTGGTAGACCATCTGGATACCAATTTATTTAATGCCTGACCTACAGAAAGTCTGGGTCTCACTGAACGTTCTTGTTTTATGGGCGTATAATCCTGTAACACATAAACAGGTTTTCCGCGTCGTTTCAAGACCCTGATTTCGGCTCCTTCCACCTTGATGCCCCTGTAGTGTAAATTATAAATTTCAGTCTCAAATTCACGTGATTTGTCTTTTTTAATCCTCGACTTTAGGAACACCTGATCTTTCCCGGGATGTAACAAACGGCTTAGTTGAGCATCTGGAATTTCTCCACTGGTTTCAAAAGAAAAAACACTTTGAATTTTTTTAGACTCTTGAGGACGGATTGACGGGTCTCCCACCCGCTGTCCACTGGCAGTCCATAGCCAGCTCATTGCCAAAAGGCATGTAAACATTTTTTTCATAATTGCGTTAATTTTAAGACTACAAATTAATCTAGGGTTAATTTATAGTCTTAAATTAACAACAAATATTGTCATTTATTGTTTTTTATTTTCTTATTGGTTAATTATTGGGTAATAAATATCCTTGTAATAAATAAAAAAGCCCCGAAAACTTACGTTTCGGGGCTTTAGCCATCAAATAAATGCCAAGTTTTTAATCGCGGCGGTTAAATAGCATGCTGGCGTAATAAAGCAAAGTAGCTAAAGAACCCAATGCGGCTACCACATAGGTCATGGCGGCCCACCATAGGGCATCTTTGGCTTGTTCGTGCTCATCTGCATTCCCAGACATTACACCACCCTGGGTGTTCAACCAAGCCAAAGCCCGGTTGCTGGCATCAAACTCTACCGGAAGCGTAATGAAGCTAAAGAGGGTGACCAGTGCCAGTGCAGCAACACCCACCGTTAAAACAATATAATTACCAGAAAAAGCCATCAGCAGTACACCAATCATTAGGGTCCACTGTACCAAAGAGGAGGCAACACTTACCACCGGTACCATCGAAGAACGGAATTGCAACCAAGAATAAGCTTTAGCGTGTTGCACAGCGTGGCCACATTCGTGAGCAGCCACCGCTGCAGCGGCTACGCTCTTACCATGATAAACTTCGGGACTGAGGTTAACGGTTCTGTCTGCCGGATTGTAATGATCGGTCAGTTGTCCTTCTACAGAAATAATTTTGACATCGGCAATGCCGTGATCGGCCAACATTTTTTCGGCAATATCTTTTCCACTTAACCCGGAACTTAAACCGATTTCAGAATAGGTTTTGAATTTACTTTTAAAACGCCACTGTACGATGAAACTGACAATCGCTACGGCTATTAACAAGAATAATCCCATAATTTTCTTTTTTTATTGTTTGATAAATATAAAAAGCTTTAATCAAAAAGCATTCCGCATTTAAAGCGGAAAATCATTTTTACCTTTAAGAGATGGAAAAATCATTTTCTTTCTGGGAGCAGACAAGTTTTCTTGAAAATTTTGATGTATTGGTAGTTGGGGGTGGATTGGTGGGTTTAATGGCGGCCTATCAAACCAAAAAACAGAACCACCGGCTCAAGGTGGGTGTGCTAGAGGCGGGGTTTTTACCCAGTGGAGCCAGCACAAAAAACGCCGGTTTTGCTTGTTTTGGGAGTATTTCTGAAATGTTGGATGAGCTGGGGAGCACCTCTGAAGATGAATTACTTGAAGTGGTGGAGCTCCGCTGGAGGGGTCTGCGTTTACTACGTGAAATATTGGGTGATGAAGCCATAGACTATCTACCCTATGGTGGATTCGAGGTTTTTAAAAAGGGTGATGACGCTTTCGCAGAAAAATGCCAGGAGCAAATCGGTCATTTTAACAGATTGTTGGCACCCATTACGGGCACTGCTGACATTTATGCCGCTATTGGACCAGCATTTATTACTGAACAGGGATTAGGAAATGTCCACTCGGTGATTCAAAACAAACTGGAGGGACAGCTGGATACCGGGAAAATGATGTTGAGTCTTCAAAGACTAGTGCAGGAAGCCGGTGTTTTACTTTTTACCAATTGCAAGGTTGAAGAAATAGAGGCGGGTAGCCCGCATCACACCGTTCACACCAATCAGACTAAATTTATCACCCGAAAAATTATTCTGGCTACCAATGCTTTTAGTAAATCGCTATTTCCCGAATTGAATATCATACCCGGCAGGGGACAAGTGTTGGTAACCAGCCCTATTCCGGGTCTGAAACTACGCGGGGCCTTTCATTATGACAGGGGCTACTACTATTTCCGAAATATTGGGGATCGCATCCTGATTGGGGGTGGCCGGAACCTGGATTTTAAAGCCGAAGAAACCACAGAAATGGGGCTAACAGCCTTGGTACAAAACAAGCTCGAGGACTTGTTGTATGAGGTGGTATTGCCAAGACAGAAGCCAAAAATCGAGTACCGATGGAGTGGTATTATGGCCTTTGGCGATGAGCTGAAACCGCTCATCGGCGAGGTGGTGCCAGGTGTTTACAGCGCCATTCGTTGCAACGGGATGGGTGTAGCCATGGGTAGCCAGATGGGTAAAACAGTCGCCGAACTGGTGCTTTCTTCTTTATAATTTACAGCCCTCGATGGCATATTTTAGTATTTTAGCTTGATAAATAGATAAAAATGGAACTAAGTGTTTTGGTACTAGCGGTACTGGTTTTGGGAATAGCCCTTGTTTTAATTCTCAAAAGACCGAAAAGCGTGGATGGTATTTCTTTAGATGAACTGAACCGACTGAAAGGCGAAAATGAACGCCTGAAAATTAACGAGGCTAAGGCGGTGGAACGAGCAGAGGGCTTGAGTTTGGAACGAGAGCGACTGGAACTAAAGCTGAATGAAATAAATGCGGAGTTGAGTGTAGAAAAGGGTAGGATAGCGAAAGCAGAAGAAGCTTTTAAAGCGCAAAGGGATCGACTGAACGAGCAGCAGGAATACATCGACAAGCTGCAACAGCAGTTTAAAACAGAGTTTGAAAACATCGCCAATAAATTATTAGAGGAAAAATCGAATAAGTTTACCGAGCAAAATCACAAGCAGCTTGATATTATTTTATCGCCTTTTAAAGAAAAATTAAAAGATTTCGAAGAAAAGGTGGAGAAAGCGTACAAAGCAGAATCGGATGAACGTAATACGCTTAAAGGAGAAATAAAAAACCTGGTGGAACTGAATAAGGTGATGAGCGCCGAGGCACAAAACCTGACCAAGGCTTTAAAGGGAGATGCCAAGAAACAAGGAAACTGGGGCGAGGTGGTGTTAGAGCGGGTGTTGGAGCGCTCGGGCCTGGTCCGCGACCGAGAATACCGGGTGCAAGCCAGCTTAAGCGGGCAAGATGGTAATCGCCTGCAACCCGACGTAATCATCGATCTACCGGATAACAAGCACCTGATCGTCGATTCAAAAGTATCACTCGTGGCCTACGAAAGGCTGGTAAATTGTGAAAGTGACGAGGAGCGGGTGGTGTTTGCGAAAGCGCATGTGGAGTCTATCAAAAACCATGTGAAAGATTTGAGCAGTAAAAATTACCACGATCTATATCAAATTAACTCGCCAGATTTTGTGTTGCTATTTGTGCCTATTGAATCTTCCTTTAGTATGGCGGTACAGTCGGAGCAAGATTTGTTTGATTTTGCTTGGGAACGCCGGGTGGTCATCGTGAGCCCATCCACCTTGTTGGCCACCTTAACTACTGTGGCCAGCATCTGGAAACAGGAGCGACAGAACAAAAATGTGATGGAGATTGCCCGCCTGAGCGGCGCCATGTATGATAAGTTTGAGGGTTTTGTAAAAGACCTGGAAGGGGTGGGCAAAACCCTCCGTCAAAGCCAAAACTCTTACGAAGATGCCATGAAAAAATTAACCAGTGGCAACGGGAACCTGATGGTTACAGCAGAGAAAATCAAAAAACTGGGTGCAAAAGCCAGCAAACAAATCGATCAAAAATTCATCGACGAAGAAAGTTTGGATTAGGCTTTAAAAGCATTCCATCCCTGCGCCTTAATTTCGTGCTGATTACCTGATTTGGTGATCAGCTGACAGCCCGATGCTGTATCGGTGATGTGGCCAATCACAGAGATATCCGGACTATCTTTTACTTTATCGTAATCAGCCTGTTTAATGGTGAAAAGTAATTCATAATCTTCGCCACCACTCAGGGCACAAACCGTTGGATCTAAACCAAATTCACGTGCGGTATCGTAAGTCATTGGATCGACCGGGATCTTTTCTTCATAAATATGGCAGCCTTTTTTCGACTGCTCACATATGTGTTTGATCTCTGAAGCTAGGCCGTCCGAAACATCTATCATGGCGGTTGGTTTTACCTTGATTGATTTTAGGAATTCCACCACATCCTTACGGGCTTCTGGTTTTAATTGACGCTCAATAATGTAATCTTTTCCTTCCAGATCAGGTTGGATATTGGGGTTTTCTAAATAAATCTTTTTCTCTCTTTCTAATAATTGTAAACCAACATAAGCAGCGCCTAAATCGCCCGATACACAAATTAAATCGCCTTCCTGGGCGCCATCGCGGTAGCAAATATCCTTTTCGTTGGCATGACCAATGCTGGTAACACTGATCACCAATCCTTGTTTGGAAGCCGACGTATCGCCACCCACCAGGTCGACCCCAAATTTTTTACAAGCCAGTTGAATGCCTTCGTATAATTCTTCTACTGTTTCGAGTGGAAAGCGGCTCGATAAGCCAATAGAAACCGTCACCTGGCTAGCAATACCATTCATAGCATAAAGATCGCTTAGGTTGACTTGTATGGCTTTGTAGCCTAAATGTTTGAAGGGGGTGTAAGCCAAATCGAAATGGATTCCTTCGAGCAGCATATCAGTAGAAATTAAAGTCTTTTCTTTAGCGAAATCTAAAACTGCTGCATCATCACCTACACCTTTAATGGTGCTGGATTGTTCGATATTAAAATTTTGGGTCAAGTGTCGGATTAAACCAAATTCACCTAATTTCTCTATTTCTGTGCGTTCCTTATTTTCAAACATATTTTTATAATCCTAATTGAGCTGATATTTCAAGCATTCGTTCGATGGGTTTTTGTGCTTTTTTAATCACATCTACCGGAAGCGTAATTTCAGGCATTTCATTTTTTAAACAGAGGTATAATTTCTCTAATGTATTCTGTTTCATGTGCGGACAATCGTTGCAGGCACATTGGTTATTGGGCGGTGCCGGAATAAATACTTTATTCGGATTCGCTTTTTCCATCTGATGGATAATCCCACTTTCGGTAGCTATAATAAATTCTTGTGCCGGATTTTCGATGGTATATTTTAATAAACCGGTGGTCGATCCAATATAATCAGCTATCGATAAAACTGCTTCTTCACATTCTGGATGGGCTATGAATTTTGCTTCCGGATGTTGTTGTTTTAGTTTTAAAATTCTTTGTTGTGAAAAAATCTCATGGACCATACATGCGCCATTCCATAACACTAATTCGCGACCAGTTTTTTGAGCTACATAACGGCCTAAATTGCGATCTGGTCCGAAAATAATCGGCTGGTCTTTCGGTAAACTATTCACAATTTGTACCGCATTGGATGAAGTACAAACTATATCACTCATTGCTTTTAATTCTGCAGTACAATTCACATAGGTAATGACCATGTGATCGGGATAGCGCTCCTTAAACTTGGCAAACAAATGCGGTGGACAAGAATCTGATAAAGAACAACCTGCTTTTAAATCAGGTAATAAAACCTTCTTTTNNGGCGATAANATCTTNGCGGTTTCAGCCATGAAATGAACTCCNGCAAAAACAATNATNNCTGCATCTGTTTTNGCTGCTTGTTGTGATAAGCCTAAACTATCACCAATATAATCAGCTACATCTTGTATNTCTGGTTCNTGGTAATAATGGGCTAATATGACTGCATTCTTTTCTTTTTTTAACCGTTCGATTTCCGAAAATAAATCTAAAGTAGGATCCACCTCTTCCTCTATAAAACCCTTTATATTCATTTCTTCTAAGGTATCCATTTCTTCACCGATTAATAATTACTATTT
>Ga0063231_10000032_pt1 | contig 31031 bp, 26 predicted proteins | sample LauGreSu1BDMLBSD_2_FD_56231 | JGI IMG/M metagenome (GOLD analysis project Ga0063231, IMG submission 56231) | Freshwater lake microbial communities from Lake Michigan, USA - Su13.BD.MLB.SD v2 (version 2) | ecosystem: Environmental > Aquatic > Freshwater > Lake | place: Lake Michigan, USA...
CCCTTACCTGCAGGCTTCCCAACTACAACGGTTTCCTCCATGGGAGAAAGTAACCCTAACTGTTCCCTGCGTTTCAATTCTTTTGATAGAATTACAGCAGCAACAACAAATGCGATGGCAACCAACAAACCAAAAGTGTTGATGTATTGGGTGAACCCCCAGGGCTCAATNCCCAGTGCATCCTTCAGGAAAAAATACAGGTTGGGATACATAGGATCAGTTGCAATATTCTTCGTAGGCGGCCATCAGGTTTTGTGCAATCATCTGTGCCGGTCTACCTTCAATCTGATGCCTTTCAATCATGTGTACCAATTTGCCATCTTTGAAAAGGGCAACTGCTGGTGAAGATGGAGGGTATGGCAAAAGATGTTCTCTCAGACGCTGCACGGCTGCTAGATCAAAGCCTGCAAAGGCAGTGGTGAGGTGGTCTGGGCGTTTGGCTGAATTGTGCACAGACATGAGCACTCCTGGTCTTGCGCTACCGGCTGAGCAGCCACATACAGAATTAACCACTACGAGTGTTGTGCCTGGAGCAGACAAGATTTCATCTACTGATGCAGGGGTTAAAAGCTCATCAAACCCGTTCTCTGTCAGCTCTTCTTTCATTGGAATCACTATCTCTGCTGGATACATATTGTTAAGATTTTAAGCGAAGTTACACAATTGCCGGTTTTGAGTTAATTTCGTTGAAACAAAGTTTGATTTGAAAAGCATACTTGTTTTTATAACAACCCTTTTCCTATTAGGAACCGGATTTTCCCAGGAAACCAAGCAAGACACCCTGATTGTCAAGCAGGATACCCTATTGCCAGCTCCTCAGGAGCCCATCAACCTTGATACAGTGCTGAGGATCATTAACCTTAACCCCTTTTTTACCCTTCAGGTTGATTCTACTTTAAATTATGACCTTAAGATCAATAAACCTGCTGAATTCTATTTTTGGTACCTGAAAAATGCTCCAATCGGCGTTAAAATTGACAAGAACACCGGGTTATTGTATTTTAAAGTAGAAAAATCATATTTCAAAAGTGGTAAATTAAAATATGATATCCCATACAAGGTTGAAGTGGGTGTACAGAACCTTCGGGATGCAAAAGAACGGATTGAGTCTAGTTTTACGATCATGTTTTACAGCACTGAAGTAGTTGTGTCCAGGTTGAAACCAACCATCGGTAATACTTTATTGCTAGAAGAGGGAGATTCTGTTAAATTCAGGGTTCAGTGTGAAACCGGTAGTTTTCCAGTTGAGCAAATCACCATTAATTCCAACCTGCCCATCAGCAATTTCAAATCAGTCAACAAATGCGATGACGAGTTTGGCTGGATGGTTCCGTATGATTTTATTAGGGAAAATGATACAGCCCGCCAGAAAATCCTGGTGCTTCAGTTCATTGGAACTGACAAATTCAGGAACAGCGATACNGCAACAGTAAGGATCTTTATCAAACCTGGCATCAACTACCCACAAAAAAATCAGGAGCATCTGCAGGTGACCAATGAAATGAAAAAATACATCACCAACCTCAAACTAACTTTTTTTGTCATCAGCACGAAGATCAAAAAAACAAAAAATACAAGAACAGGGTTTGAAATTACTGGTTCATCTACAGCCATGTTGGGTACCATTATCTCAAGTACAGGAACATCAACTGGTGCAAAAAATATGGGAAAGGTATTGCCTTCGGTAGGTCTTACCCTCGTTCCGGTAAAAGAAGCTGTCTCACCTAACAAAATACAGGAACAGAATACAGCATCTCAAGTCAGGGCAACCATCAAAAGGCTTGATTACATGCTAACGGAAAACATGAGCATTGGTGATCGGGATCCGGATATTCTTGCCAAGACAAAAAAACTAAGGGATGAACTTAAGCAATCCCAGTTACAGCTGGTAGACCTGCCACTGGTTGAATTTGATCCACGTTATTCTCAGGAAGAAGCAGAGAAATACTTCAACAATCCAAAGGTTAACAAGAAATACAAACTCAAGGTCAACTAAAGAATCCCAAGAATCAGGTTATTGGTAACCAAGTATCTTGAGCATACTCTGAGCAGATTGTTCCTTTGCATACACCCAATCGTGTAGCTTTCCGTGCTTGTCCTTGCCAACAATGATATGCTTTGGAGATGGAATCATACAATGCTTTATTCCACCATATCCACTGATCTGGTCTTGATAAGCTCCGGTATGGAAAAACCCAAGATAAAGGGGCTCTTTTGACTCATCTCCAGTGATCTTGGGCAAGAACACTTCATTGATATGTTCCTCAGAATCATAATAATCATGGCTGTCACAGGTAAGTCCACCCAAGACTACCCTCTGGTATTCATTCTGCCATTTGTTGATGGGTAGCATCAGAAACTTCTCGCCGATTCCCCAGGTATCAGGTAGGGTTGTGATAAAGGATGAATCGATCATGTACCAGATTTCCCTGTCATTCTGAACCTTTTCAGCCAATACTGAATATACATGTGCCATGCTTTCACCAACGGTAAAACTTCCAAATTCAGTAAAAATATTTGGCATCGGAACTTTGGCTTTTTTACAGGCTTTTTTGATGGTTCCCACAATCTCATTGATCATGAAACCATAATCATATTCAAATCCCAAAGAATGCTTGATGGGAAAACCTCCACCAATGTTGATGGAATCCAATTCAGGGCATATCTTTTTTAACTGACAGTATAGATTGATAACTTTATTCAATTCACTCCAATAATAGATATCATCCTTGATTCCCTTGTTAAGGAAGATGTGGAGCATTTTCAGTTGAAATTTCTCCTCATAGCCTTCTATCTGGTCTACATAAAACTCCAGGATATCTTTGGCCCTGATACCAAGTCGTGAGGTATAAAAAGGAAAATTGGGTTCTTCCTCTGCTGCAACCCGGATTCCAAGTTTAAATGGAACCCTTACCCCCCTTTTGTATCTGTCAAGTTCTTCCTTGTTGTCAAGGATGGGTATGACATTTTTAAAGCCTGTATTGATCAAACGTGAAATACGAGAAGTATAAGTTTTTTGTTTGAATCCATTACAAATGATAAAAGTGTCTTTGGTAATCTTCTTTCTTTTGTAAAGGTTATTGATGATTTCAATATCATATGCAAAAGAAGTTTCAAGGTGAATATCATGCTGCAGGGCCTCTTCAACAACAAATGAAAAATGCGAACTTTTTGTGCAATAGCAGTAATGGTATTTACCCTCGTAATTGTGCTTCTTGAATGCCTTCTGGAACAAGTCCTTGGCCTTGTTGATCTGTGATCCTATTTTTGGAAGATAGGTAAGCTTCAAAGGGGTACCATACTTGTCAATGATGGCTTTTAAATCAAGATCATTGAAATGCAGGTATCCATCCTTGGTTTCAAAGCCTTCCTGAGGAAAATAAAATGTCTGTTTGACAAGGTCTGTATAGGTATTGCTCATTTTACCGTTTCGGTCTGTTTAAGTTGTTGAATTGNAATGANGAACAAAATTAATTTTTTTCACCATCTGATAATAAAAAACCGGATGTTTATTTGACATCCGGTTTACTGATCAGATCAGCATGTACTATTTTACAGAATCAACCAACTGCTTGAAAGACTCAGGGTTGTTCATGGCAAGATCAGCAAGTACTTTGCGATCGAGGTCAATTCCCTTTACTTTAAGCTTGTTGATGAACTCAGAGTATTTCATTCCTTCTTCCCTGACTGCTGCATTGATACGTACAATCCAGAGGCTACGGTAGTCTCTCTTCTTGAGTTTACGACCAACATAACTATAGGTGAGGCCTTTCTCGAGAACGTTTTTGGCAACTGTATAAACATTTTTCCTTTTTCCGTAGAATCCTTTCGCCTGCTTAAGGATTCTTTTCTTGCGGGCCCTGGAGGCTACCGCATTTTTTGAACGTGGCATATTCTAATGAGTTTAAATTTGAGGTAATGAGAAGGGCCTTATTTCAGGCGAAGGAGTCTTTTTACGAAATCAAGGTTTGCAGGATTAACAACGCCTTGAACACGAAGGGCACGCTTACGCTTGTTTGTTTTCTTTGTGAGCAAGTGACCTCTTGTTGGCTTTCTGTAAGTGATCTTTCCGCTGCCGGTGATCTTAAAAGTTTTTTTGGCCCTTGAATGGGTTTTAACTTTTGGCATGACTTAAATTTTAAATTTACCCCTACTGGTGCCTTCGAACAGACGAAGAACTTATGGAACCTTTTGGGAATAGCTTTCAGTGTTTAAACCGAAAGGAGTGCAAAATTATATGATTTTGGGGATAAATCAGCAATTTATCCCCAAAAAATCAAGTTTATTGTTTTTTTGCTGTCCAAGTATTGTTTTCACTGTTAAAATCAGGGAAAACCTTGTCTGGATCAATCGTCACTTTCAGCATCTCTTCATTTACCCGAATCCTAGTTTTGAAAACTCCCCCATTTTGCCAAATTTCNACAGGAAGTTTAACCCTTCCCTTTTTGCCTGNTACAGTTTCATATTCAATGACAACTGGCATAGCAGCCTTTTCAAGGTTTTCGATGGTCACGATGGCACCATTGTTCCCCTGGTACTCAACGTTGGTGATCGCTTGGTCCAATCTCCAGTTTTCAAGGAACATCGCCTTCCAAAACCATCCCAAATCTTCTCCAACACCATTTTCCATGCTTCTGAAGAAATCCCATGGTGCAGGATGTTTAAAAGACCAATCACGGATGTATTTTTTAAAGGCAGAATCAAATCTTTTGGNCCCTACGATTTGCTCCCTCAACAAAGTAAGTGCAAATCCGGGTTTCATGTAAAGGGATAGGCCTATATTGGCTTCTTTCAGTGCATCTGGCGTTTTCATGATGGCTTCAGACCTGTCGCTGTATAAAAATTTCGCCATGTTGTGGGCATTGGCTTCTTTTGAGGCATACTCTCCATTGTTGAAGTCTTGGGATGCGATGTCATTGATAAAGGTGTTGAATCCTTCGTCCATCCAGCCATATTTTCTTTCGTTGCTTCCTACAATCATGGGAAACCAGGTATGTCCGAACTCATGATCAGTTACGCCCCACAATCCGCCTGTTTTTGCGGTTGAGCCGCAAAAAACGATACCAGGATACTCCATTCCACCAACATTGCTGGCTACATTGGTAGCAATGGGATAAGGGTATTCAAACCATCTTTTGGAATAATTTTCAATACTCGCCTTGGTATACTCTGTGCTTCTTCCCCATGCATTTTTACCATCTGAACTACTGGGATAAACTGATTGTGCCAATGCCTTTTTACCACTGGGCAGGTTGATCCTTGCTGCGTCCCAGATGAAAGAGGTGGAAGAAGCCCAGGCAAAATCCCTTGAATTGGTGATGGAATACTTCCAGGTCAGTTTTGCCACTGAAGGCCTAGAAGAAGGATTTTTGATTTCCTCTTTGCTCCTGATCATTACTGTTTCATCACTTTGGTGCGCTTTCTGGTATCTTTTCAATTGTTCAGCAGTCATCACTTCGGAAGGATTGAGCAAGTCTCCAGAGGCAACAACAACATGATTGGCTGGGGCTGTGATCGAAACATCAAAATTTCCATATTCAAGGTAAAATTCACTTGCACCCAGGTATGGGAGTGTATTCCAGCCCTGAATATCATCGAAAACACAAATGCGGGGATACCATTGTGCAATGGCATAAATATTGCCATCTGCATTCTTCAGGATGCCTGTCCGGTCTGCACCATATTCAGGAACTGTGTACGCATAATCTACCTTTACCACTACCCTGTCTCCTCCTGCCTTCAAGAGTTTTGGCAGGTCAACCCTCATGCGGGTATCCGTGATTTCAGGCTCAACGGCTGTTGCAGTTTGCTTACCACCAATGGTAGAAATGATTTTCACCGATTTGATATCATAGCCGCCTTCAAAAGGGGCTGCAGCATTTCCATACCGGCTTCTACCGGCAACTGGGAGTTTGGCAAAACCCCTTGAATTGGGATTGAAAAGGTTCTGGTCCAATTGGAACCATAGAAAATTAAGGTTGTGAGGACTGTTGTTGGAATAAGTCAATGTTACTGATCCCGTAATCTGATTGTTCTGGTCATTCAATTCAGCACTGATCTTGTAATCTGCCTTGTTTTGCCAATATGCCTTACCAGGTTCACCATTCCCTGAACGGGTAAGGCTTCCATATTGTTTGTAAAAAAGTGGATTGAAAAGTTCATTGGCATCATACTTGGAAACAGGTTTTTCCTGATTCTGAGCAAATGAGAATGAGAGTGAAAACACAAAAACCACAACAGCGATAGAGATTTTCTTTACCATACCTGAGAATTAAGAATTGATTTATTTTAAGCTTTCCAACAATTGTTTTGACTTAAGTTTTACTTCCTGGTCTTCTTTTGTTTTTGCGGGCAATTTAAGCTGATAATTGAGCAGGTCAATTGCTTGCAATGATTTCCCCATTTTTTTGTAGGCAAGGGCCAAATCATGGTTGTTTACTATGAATCCCGGATCCAATTTACGGGCTTTTTCGTAAAGCTTTACCGCTTCTTCAACAGAGGCAGATGGAAAACCTTTGTTCATGAACTTGAGCGCTGCCCTTGCGGCAGGATTCAAAGAGGCTACTTCATCATTCCATTTCGCTAAAGTGTAGATGGCTTTTGCGAAATTGGGATCGAAATTCAATGCCTTATCAGTCTTTTCACGGAGCTGCATTGTAAGCTTTGTTTTATCCTTGATGGAAGCGTATTCAATCATTTTTCCGATGACCATGGCTTGGGCATATTGAACATCTGCCCTATTGGAGTCAGCAGAACTTGCCTTTTCTGCATATTGACCTGCCATCATGAACATTGATTTACGCTGTTCTTCATTGCCAATGGATTGTCCCTCCATGCAATAAAGCTCAGCCAACCGAACAAGTACAGGAATATTGGCTGGATCTTTGATTAACGATGACTCGTATTTTTTGATGGCTTCCATGGTCTTGAACTGGCGTTCCAATAATCTTGCTTCATCAATCAATGTAGATTGTTGAGCAAACAAATGAACAGTGAACAGTAAGAAAATTGAGAGTATATAGCTATGTTTCACTTGTTCGCTTTTTTAGGTGTACACCAACCTGACCAACAAAACCCTCAATAGGGGGATTTGATTTAAGAATACTGATTTCAATTTCAGTAGCAATGGGAAAATTTTCTGCAATTGAGTTGAATATTTTTTCTGCGACAACTTCCAACAATTGCTCNGTTGTTGAAAAAATCTGTTTCATCAAACTATACACTGCTGCATAATCAATGGTATCTGATAATGTTTTAATGTCTTTATTGTTGTCAATGACAATAATAATATTGATGATAAAATCAGTACCGCAACTATTTTCCAATGGATGAACTCCATGGTAACCAAACAGTTTTATATCCTTTAAAATGATGTTCATGGTCAATTTCCAAAAAAGAGGTAAGCCACAAAAATAGCGGTAATAATCCCAACCAAATCAGCCAATAACATGCTTGGTATGGAGTAGCGCGTATTTTTAATGCCCACAGATCCAAAGTAGACGGCTACCACATAAAAAGTGGTATCACTGCTTCCTTGAAAAATAGCCGATAACCTGCCTGCAAAAGAATCAGCACCATAGGTAGTCATGGTATCCACCATCATGGCCCTGGAACCGCTGCCACTCAGTGGTTTCATCATGGCTGTAGGCAATGCCGAAACAAACTGTGTGTCCATCCCCATGTAAGAAAAAACTGTTTTCATTCCATCCGTAATGAATTCAAAAGCTCCTGAAGTACGCAATACACTGATGGCAACAAGCATGGCAACCAAATAAGGAATGATCTTGATGGCAATCTCAAAGCCACCTTTTGCACCTTCTACAAACGACTCAAAAACATTGACCTTTTTATAAATACCACCCAGCAAAAAGACAAGAAATATCAGAAGAATGAGTCCGTTGCTCAAAACGGTTGAAAAAGATTCAATTTGTACCTGAGACAGGAATATCTTGAGATAAGCGATCAAAAGGCCAATGAGCACTGAAATACCTCCAATCCAAGCCAATATTACCGGCTGAAGAAGATTTATTTTTTGCCTGATGGATACAATGGTAAGAGCAGCAACNGTAGCAGCAAATGTGGCAATCATGCAGGGTATAAAAATATCGGTTGGATTNNCCGCTGGAGGAGTAACCGAGGCTCTCATGGCGATAATACTGATCGGAATCAGGGTAAGGCCAGAGGCGTGCAATACCAAAAACATGATTTGGGAATTGCTAGCGGTTTCTTTATTCGGGTTTAGGGTTTGAAGACTTTCCATGGCTTTCAGACCAAAAGGTGTTGCAGCATTATCCAAGCCCAGTAAATTGGCTGAAAAATTCATCATCATGTGTCCATAGGCAGGATGTTTGGGAGGAAGTTCAGGGAACAATTTGCTAAAGAATGGAGCCACAAGTTTTGAAAGAAATCGAATGGCCCCTGCCTTCTCCCCTATGTTCATGAACCCTAGAAACAATGTCATGATGCCGATGAGTTTGAAAGATAGGTCAACACTATCATTGGCAGACTTAAATATGCCTTCTGTTACGGTTTTGAAAATCAGGGGGTCTCCTGTAATTAGCCATTTCCCCAAAGCAATGGCAAAAGCAATGATGAAAAAAAAGAACCAGATATAATTTAAGGCCATTGTTTGATGATTGCTTTTAATGTTATTCCAACAAAGGATGCCCTTATCACATCATTCGCACTATCTTTGCCACGCAAAATTAAAATTATGGCATTACAGGCTGGCATTGTCGGATTACCAAATGTAGGAAAATCAACCCTATTTAATGCACTCAGCAGTGCAAAAGCACAGGCAGCAAATTTCCCATTCTGCACCATCGAACCCAATATCGGAGTGATTACAGTTCCTGACGACAGGCTTATTGAACTCGAAAAGATAGTAAAACCGCAAAAAGTAGTACCCACAACTGTGGAAATTGTTGATATCGCCGGATTGGTCAAAGGTGCCAGCAAGGGNGAAGGACTGGGAAACCAGTTCNTGGGCAATATCAGGGCAACTGATGCCATTATCCATGTGCTCAGGTGCTTTGAGGATGACAATGTCATTCATGTGGACGGAAATGTAAATCCGGTCAGAGACAAGGAAGTAATTGATACGGAACTGCAGTTGAAAGACCTTGAAAGTGTTGAGAAAAAACTATCCAAATCAGAAAAACTGTCCAAAAGCAGTGACAGAGAAATCTTGAGGGGAATTGAAGTTTTGAGGGCACTTAAAGATCATCTTGACCAGGGTAAAAATGCGCGTGCTTTTGAGATAAGTGAGGAAGAAAAAGAGAAGTACATCAATGATATGTTTCTGCTGACCATCAAGCCGGTCATTTATGTATGCAATGTTGATGAGAAAAGTGTTGTGAGTGGCAACATGTATACAGAACAAGTCAAGGAAGCCATCAAGCACGAACACGCTGAAATACTTTTTGTCAGTGCAGCGATTGAAAGTGAAATTGCTGTCATGGAAAGTTATGACGACAGNATGATGTTCCTGACAGACCTCGGACTATCCGAAAGCGGCGTGGTAAGGCTGATTCGATCAACCTANAAATTGCTCAATCTTGCTACTTATTTTACAGCNGGTGTACAAGAAGTCAGGGCTTGGACAATTACAAAAGGAATGCTGGCTCCTCAGGCTGCCGGCGTGATCCATACTGATTTTGAAAAAGGTTTTATCAGGGCCGAGGTTATTGGATATACAGACTTTACCACCTTGGGATCAGAAGCGGCTTGTAAAGAAGCTGGGAAAATGGCAGTCCAGGGCAAAGACTATATCGTACAGGATGGAGACATCATGCATTTTAGGTTTGCAGTCTAACCTGACTATTCCATCCCCCAAAAATAAAAGTGTGCATCTTGCGCACAAAAAAAGACCGGCTCTATTGAGACCGGTCTTTTTTAATTGTGTAAATAGTCTTATTGTGGCATCAATACCTGATCAATTTTGTGGTATACACCATTGATGGCATGCCTGTCAACCGCAGTAATCCTTGAAAAGCTTGGGTTTCTGGCACCTCTAACACCCTGGGTTCCATCAACTGTCAGCAATGGTGCTGTTGGCAATGAAGCAGAGAGTAAGGTAGGTACTTGAGTAGCAGCAGTTGGGAGGTTGGGAGAAAAAGCACGTGCATTCAATACATGGTAAGCAACAATTCCTCTCACTGTAGCAGGCGTAAGCGAAGCGAAAGAGTTAACTGAGGCAGGTAACCTGAGTGAGGTGAACAATGCATTGAAAGCAGCATTGGTAGGCGCCATCACCGTAAAATTGGCAAGAGGATTGGCAAGATAATCCTGGAAACGTGAGCCAGTAGGAACACCAACATCAGCCCTAAGGATGGCAGCAACAAGATAGGACATGTCAGCTTCCCTTGAGATGGTATCCAACAATACTCTTGAAGGGGGGGCAACAACAGCTGCCGTTACGTGTACTGCACCATTGGCAGCATCAACATCTGGCGTAACAACTGGAATGTTATTGACCCAAACCCTGTCACCCCTTTTGGAGGGGAAATTGCTGAATCTCACCAGTGGATTTGTGTTTGGAGCAGGAATAATGAAAGAAGTTGGCATCTGTACATTGGGGAATGTAGTAGGCACAGCAGATGACATCAATTTCCGGCCTGGAATAACGTGGTACTGAACGATGCTGGTTACAGAAGCAGCCGGAAGAGCATTGATGGCTGCCAAAGGGATACCAGATGCGATAAAAGCCGCGTCACTTGGAGCAAAAACAGTGAAAACATTGTTTTTGTCAGAAACNGCTGNCATNAGACCAGCCTTNGTAACAGCTGCCTTCAAGATTGAAAAATTCGGATTGGTATTGAGAATNTCTCCAATTGTGCTACCAGCCGTTGTTGAAACGATTGGCATTGCGGCTGGAACATCTTTGTTACAAGATGTTGTTGCAACCACAACAAGCAAAACCAGTGGAAGGATGAACCTGAATGATGTGAATATTTTTTTCATGATAATTTATTTATTTCAATGATTTGTGCTGACCAATTAGAAAATGTTATAACCAAAAGATACATAGTACAAGCCACCAATGGATGGATTGGCCAGTGCAGTTATATAGTATTGATTCAACAAGTTATTGGCACCCAACTTGAAAACAGAATTGATGGCTGGCAACTTATAGCTGATTTGTGCATCAAGAACCTGGTAAGATGGAACATCTCCATTGGCAAGGTCACTTTCATAATAAAACGCTGATTGGAAGCGATAAACGAAATTGAATCCAAGGCGCTTGCTTTTTCCTAAGCCAGTATTACCGAAAGTTGCATTAGCCCTGTACTTGGGTGCATTGAAATAAGTGATATAGCCATTGGGAACATCTCCCAATTTATCAGATGAGAAATTCGTGTTCAAGTAAAAACCTTTTTTGAATTTATACTCAAGAGAAAGACCATATCCAGAAGTTTTTACAGGGGTTGGTGAATTGATTGGGAAAGAAATAATTCTCCTTGTAGCTGGATTGATAACATCTGCAGGGCTTGGTGAACTCTTGGTTGATTGTGCTACAATTACACGGGTGATGAAATCCTGATAATTTCCAATATAACCATAAGCATCAACCAGTAACCTTGAATTGGCAAGCAATCCACGATAACCTACTTCAAATGAAGTTACAGATTCAGGATTGAATTCAGGAAGATCCTGGACTTTCAACTGACCTGCGCCAAGGGCTGCAACTGAGTAAACAGGATTGGTGGTTACCTTATAGAAGTCTTTCATTGCAGGAACTCCACCAGAAAGGATTGCGCCACCCACTGCAAGGTTGATGTATTGTTGTTGAGTAGAAGGGAACCTGTAAGCTGTTTGGTAAGAGAACCTCAGGTGATTGTCTTTTGCAACCTTAAAGAGCATGGTAGCCCTTGGAGTAAAACGACCTTTGAAATTTTCGTTCTTGTCAAATCGACCAGAAACGGTAAACTTGATCAGGTCTTTGGCAAAACCCTTTGCCAATTGCAAATAAGCTCCGTATTCGTTAATTGGAATTTTATTGGCAGAATCCGCAAACAAAGTTCCTTCAGAATTCAACAGGAATCTCCTGAAATTACCCCCAACCAGAACTTCTGCAAATTTACCGGTCAATTCGCTGAGGTTATATTGACCTTCAACAGCGTAAAGATTGGTTCTGTCAATCAGTCTTCCACCTCCTTTTGAGATTGGCTTGATCCTGATGGCATCATACAAAGATTGAAACTGTGCACTTCCGGCAACTGGCCTTCCAACATCTGCCACAGAACGAGCCATGTTGTGTGCATCAACATGGGACATACCATTCAACTTTCCACCAAGGAAGGCTTGACCATATTCAGTATACCACTGCAAAGATGGCTTCCATGCTTCGTTGAACAAACGGGTTGTAACAGTAGTATTGTATGCCTGACCTGCATTTTCCTGTGTGGTATAGGCTCTCAGCATCCAGTTCTTGTGTTTGAATTCAAGTTTATACTGACCCAGTTTCAGGTCAAGAATTGAATAACGCTCACTTCCTGTGTAAACAGTGTTACCGGTGCCCCAGTTGGCCGAAAGAATTGCCTCAATAGAGTTTGTAAGCTTGTAATTCAATGAACCACCCAATTTAAAATTAATGGTGTTGGGATTGGTAACTTCTTTTTCAGAGTAACCGGTTCTGGAAACCAAGTTTGGAGTTCCAGTGAGTGTAGAAATATAGGGAGCCAAAAATGGAGCCTGTCCAGCAATACCATTGAGTACCAGGTTCAGATCCAGGTTGGTTTCATCACCATAGTAATTCAAACCGTCGTAATTAGGATCTGTTCCACGTGTTCCTGGAATGATTTTATTGAAATTGCTTCCAGCAGCCCTGTTGATATTTCTGTTGTCTGCAGCAAGCCAGTCTTTGGCTTGAATGAGACCTGCAGTAAATTTATAAGCAAATCTATCTGAAACTTTCTTGGCATAACGCAGATCCCAGTTGTAGTAAGGTGAAGGATCACGGTATTTACCATCCGTATGCATCACACCATTCTTCATTTGAAATGAAAGACCTTGGTATTTGAAAGGATCCTTGCTGTTGATCAGCAAAGTACCATTCATTCCACCTGGTCCATAAAGGGCAGATGAGGCACCTTGCAAAAGTTCCATGCTTTCAACATCAAGTTCATTGAGTGCAGCGATGCTGCCCACAGAAAAGTTCAATCCTGGTGCTTGATTGTCCATTCCATCAACAATCTGGGTAAACCTTGTATTACCACTACCAGCAAAACCTCTTGTGGTAACAGTTTTGAAGGTTAAACTAGATGCAACCATGTCAACACCTTTCAGGTTGGTTGCCATGTCAAAATAGTCTGCAGATGGTGAATTCCTGATAGAAGCAAGGCTAACACGTTCAATCGATACTGGTGATTCAAGAATTTTTGTTGGAGTTCTTGTGGCAGAAACAACAACCTCTTCACCTAATGTAGAAGAAGGATTCAGAGAAACCGATTTCATTTCACCTGCAGAAGCAACAGTTACTTCAGAAATGCCGAATCCGATAGATGAAAATAGGATGGTAACGGGGAATTTGGTAGCAGAGGGCAAACTGAGCCTGAAATTACCTTTGTTGTCGGTAAAAGTTCCATTGGAGTTACCTTTTAATGTTACTGAAACTGAGCCCAGGGACTCTCCCCCAGATGCGCTCTTCACATTTCCTGTTATAACAACATTTTGCGCGTTAACAATAGCCGGCAGCATCATCAATAGCAAAGCTGCAAAGCAAGCTAATCTTTTCATAAGCAGTAGTTTTGATCAAATTTTGGCCAAAATAGGCATTGTTAATATCATTAACAAATTTTGAAACAACTAAAAAAGCCTAATGTTCAGACTGTTTAAAGTTGGAAGTTTCAACGGGTGAATCTAATTTAGTGTTATGAACCAATTTATTTTTCCTGCTCAAACTTCTTTTTATTCAGGTAAAGTGAGGGATGTATACACCATTCGCGATCGATATTTAGTAATGGTGGCCAGCAACAGGATATCCGCTTTTGATGTGATTTTACCAAGACCTATACCGTATAAAGGACAGGTTTTGAACCAGATAGCCGCTTATATGTTAAGCAATACCAAAGATATATGCTCCAATTGGCTGATGGAAGTACCAGCTCCCAATGTATCGATTGGCCATCTTTGTACACCATTCAAAATAGAAATGGTGGTCAGGGGTAACCTGGTAGGTCATGCCTGGCGAACCTACCAGACAGGCAGAATACTTTGCGGCCAAGCCATGCCAGAGGGTCTGAANGAAAATGATTTTTTCCCAACTCCTCTTATCACACCTTCAACAAAAGCTTCAGCTGGNCATGATGAAGACATTAGCGAAGCAGAAATCATTGCCCAGGGTCTGGCAACTGCTGAAGATTGGGAAGTGCTGAAAAAATATACTTTTGCCTTGTTTGAAAGAGGTAAGGCAATTGCTGCAAAACAAGGACTTATTCTAGCAGATACCAAGTATGAATTTGGAAAACTTGGAGATCAGATTGTTCTAATGGATGAAATACATACTCCCGATTCATCAAGGTATTTTTTTGCGGACGGATTTGAAGAGCGACAATCAAAAGGCGAAAGACAGCTTCAACTGAGCAAAGAGTTCGTAAGGGAATGGCTAATGGCCAATGGTTTTATGGGCAAAGAAGGACAATCAGTGCCTGAAATGTCTGATGAATGGATTTCGACTATTTCAGGAAGATACATTGAGCTTTACGAAAAACTCATTGGAGAGCCATTTATTCCTGACAATATCTCTGATGAGGAAACCTATAACAAAGTAGTNGCTTCATTAAATTCTCTGCCTTAGGTTGTTTTATTTGNCTGAGAAAGGTCTTCCATCCGCTGCTTGGATTTGTTGAAAATATTTCGACCCTTGTCCATTCCCTTTCTTGCTATTTTCTGATCCTGTTCAGGTAATTGCATGATTTCATGGCATTCTTGACTGCANCAGCCACTTAGGGTATTCCTGCATTCCTCACATTGGATAAAGAGTAAATGACAACTGCTGTTTTTGCAGTTCACATGTTCATCGCATGCTTTACCACAAATATGACAATTGGAGATGATGTCTTCTGTGATGCGCTCGCCCAACCTTTCGTCGAATACAAAGTTTTTCCCGATGAAATTATTTTCCAGTCCTTTTTCACGAACCTGGTTGATATAGTTGATGATTCCACCCTCAAGGTGAAATACATTCTTAAAACCTTTGTGCAACATCCAGGCGCTGGCTTTCTCGCAACGGATACCACCCGTACAATACATGATTATTGTACGGTCTTTGTCTTTCTCAAACATTTCAGAAGCCATGGGTAACTGTTCTCTGAATGTATCACTGGGTATTTCAATCGCATCTTTAAATCGTCCCACTTCATACTCATAATGATTGCGCATATCTATCACCATTGTATCAGGGGCTTTCACCATTTCATTAAAGGATTGGGCATCTACATAGCGNCCTTTCTTGTCCATTGAAAAAGCNGGATCTTCAATTCCATCNGCCACTATTTTATTTCTAACCTTGATATCAAGNACATAAAAAGAGTTGCCCTTCTCTTCTACCGCCTTGTTTAGCCTNAACCCATCAAGGGCTGGAAAACTGTATAAAAATNATTTTAGGTCCTCAAAATGATGTACTGGACAGTTGATTTGTGCATTGATGCCTTCCTCAGCAATGTATATGCGCCCAAAAACACCCAGTTGATTGAGTTGACGATACCAATCATCCCTCATTTTTGTAGGATCAGGAATAGCAAAATAGCAATAAAAAGAAACTGTATTCTTGGGTGTTGGGTCATTTTCTGCCCTTTCCTTCAATACTTGCCTTGAAACCCTGTTGTGTAGTGTTGCCATAAATGATTTTAATTCCTGGTTATATGGAAATTCGGTTGCAGGCCGAACAAAATCCGAAACAATACAAAAATAACAAAAGGATTGATGGCTTGATCAGTTGTCTGTGAAAACTCCCGAGAAACCACGTATACCAAGCCTAAAACCTTGTGTTGAACCTATTGATTCTCCATGTCCTTTGACATAATCAAGACGTAGCAGTTTGAAGATATTGTCAATACCCAAAAACAACTCCTGATAATTCTTGTCTTTCAACAAGATCATGTTTGCACCTGTTACAAGACGCAAATTGAGTTTTTTGATGATGGGGATCTTGTTGGTCAGTAAACCATTGAGTTTGTATTCAGCATGAAATTCTCCAAAAAATCTTTCNTTATTGGAAAAGGCATAGAAAGGAGCAACTTGAAAACTCTCAACGTACGGTGTTGCTTTTCTGGTCAAATTGCCGATAAAATGATTGTAATCAGGCAATTCAACTCGTTGTGCATGGAGAAAGCCACCTGATTGAATTTTATACTTGAATTCCCCACCAATCTTGAAGTTTATGTCTCCCACCATGGAAATTTTCCATTTTCCAAAATTTGATTCATTGTTAAACAGACCACTGATGGCTTGGGCGTATTGAAATGTAAACACTGGTGATCGTGAAAAACTGTTTACCTGACCATCAGGAAGTTCAACGTATCGAGCACCAGGCCTGAACCTAAACCTGATTGAAGCGACCAGAGATTGATGGGCAACGAGTGGTCCTGTTCCAGTTTCGATAGGGTAATTGGGTGTCAAATTTTTAAACCTGGCCCTGTCACCCCCGATCTGGAGCGTGTCAACATTGGACAATGGATTTCGGTTTTGGTATTGCATGTTTACATCCATGTCTACTCCATGGCCAAGGGCTTTGAAATAACCAGCTTGTAAAAACTTTGCCTGGTATAATTTCATGTAATTGGAACCATCAAACAGGGTTGATACCGTATTCATGATTTGAGGAATCGGATTGGCATTGTTGAACTGAAATACTTTCTTTCCCATTGAAAAAGAAACCCTGTTCACAAATTTTTTTCCAAACCTGAGAGAACTGGAGAAGTGCGCATTGAGTAGATGGTTTGTGGTGCCATATCGCAAGACAGGAGTGAAAGAAAACTCACGTCTACCTTTCAAATCTTTTACAAAGGAAGCAGAACCTTGCAAGACCCATCCCTCTACAGTATTAAAACTGAGNGATTTAAGCAAAGGGTCAAAAGACAGAGATATTTNCTTGTTTCGGTTGATGAAACGAGGGCCATTTACCAATACACCCAAACCTGTGATGCGGTTTTGAATTTTATCCAACGAATCCAAGTATCGAGGGTCCTCTCTCCTCTTTTCAAGTGAATCCTTCTTTTTGAAATCTGCTATTTCTTCCTTCAGCAAGGGGATTGGCCTGGAAGCGTCCCAGAAACTAGAAGACCTCTTGTTGGACAATGAATCAAATTTCAAAACAGTTCGGCCAAATTGTTTTTTATCCAAAACTGGATCAACAACATATTTCGAATAAATGGTCGAGAAATATCCCGATGCAGCAAATCCCAAAAAATTAACTTCAGGAAAAATGGTCTGCGTAGCTACCATCCATGTGTTTTGATGGATGGGATTATACTGTTGCTCAATGCGAACCTTGTCAGCAAACTCCAATTGAGACTCCTTATCAATTGAAAGGTTAACTGAATGGATGTTCCAACTGTTTTCAACAATTTGGATATACCCTGTAAATAGTGGTTCCCATTTCCGTTTTGGGATGACCTGAATCTTGTTGATCTGGTATCCATTTTCAAAAAAAACACCAAGGTATTTATACCGATAGTAAGCAAGTGCACCTTCTGCAATAGGTGAAACAAACCCCCGAGGATTAAAGGTTTTGGGAAGGGAGACAACATTGTCATAAAAGGAAATCAAGATTGGATTCGCCAATCCCAGTCCATTTGTTTGACCACTTACCCTTGTTGACTTGACCACTACCCTCAGATCATCAGGTTGTCTGAAAGCAATATCAGATATTGATTCTGATAGAAAAATAATTTTGTTTTTTGAACTATCCCCGTCTTCAAAATCAACAGGTTGACCCAAAAAATTATCAGGAAAATTGACGGTTCTTATCAGACCTTTCAAATATGCTTCACAGGTATACGTTCCAACCTGAGTTTGATAAAATTTNCGCTGCTTGATTGCATTTCGGATGATTTCATAGGCNGGATCCTCCCCTCCTGCTTTAACTTTTACCTCTGCAAGNGTAAGGGTTGTGTTCTTCATGGTAATGNTCAAATGCAATTCATCTCCCTCAACCATTTTATCTATGACCATGGTTTCGTAGCCAACATGCTGAACAACAAATTGATATTTACCTTTTGGAAGATCCAAGTAGAACTTACCCTGATCATTGGACAAAACTGTTTTATTGCTTTCTTTTACTGTAATTGAACAAAAACCCAGAGGACTGTTGAACTGATCAACAACAGTACCATTGATTTTTGTGGCATTGGCATTGGTAAAAAAAAATAACAATGATATTACTACCACAAAACATTTGCTATTCCTCATGCAGGTTATTCTTGACTGGTTCTATTTCTTGATAAGATTGAGTAGAGAACGTGCAGTGCTGGCTGATAACCCGGAGGTCAATCCACCAATCAGTGCAGTNACAAGGATGATGAAATAGGGTGAANTGTTTTTGACCACTAACATGGCGATGCGTTTTGCGAGGATATGATCATTCGAAACACTGATGAAAAGTGCCATCAGTCCCCATAGCATGAATACACCGGTGAAAGCAGACAAAAATGACAGGCCCCAATGTTGAGGGATGAAAAATCCGGTGAGCATGCCAGCGACAACAATGGTCCACCAGGGAAAGTAGAGGCCAAGTCCAAAAGCCAACGCTGCGGTAATGATTGCAGATACAATAAATTTCATGGTCTTATTTTGATTATTTAGAAGCGAAACTCATTTTCCATTTGCAAGTTGCCCCTTCATTGGTTGCAGACTCCATGAACCAAAGCTTATAGTATTCACCCTTGGTCCATTTTGAGATGAAATTGTCATAAAACTTACTGCCGGGATTGCCACTTTGACCTCCAGGGTAAATGCCATATGCATTTGTAGGGCTGGTCATTTCCACTACCATGCGCCAACTCGGGCCATGGTCATGTTGTGAGGCATTGATGATGCCATTTCCACCACCATTCATCAGTCCTTCTCTGGCAAAGGCCATCGCGTTGGTTTTGAGCAAATGATAAACAGTAGTATTTTTAAATTGGGCCCATTCCAGTTTGTTTTCTTTCTCCAATGATGCCAGCTTTTGAGATGCTTTTTTAAGTGCCGCAGTCACCACTTGATATAGATCCTCCTTCTTAGGCGTGTTGATATTATCAATGAATTTGAAACTGCTATCCCTCTCAAGGGCTTCAAGCAAAACAAATTTTTCTGGTTTGGCTATCGGCATTTTATCCTTCACGAGTTCGTCATTGAATACATCTGCCTGCAGTGAGTCCCACCATGCAGTAAAGCATGTAGGAGCCTTTTCAGTAGCATCATTCATCAGGTTCCATGATGCAACCATTGAAAAGTATTTTTTTTCATCGGCAGTCAACTGTTCTTCAATGGTATATTTTAGCAAAATGGGACGGGCATCTTCAGCAAAAACATTATAGTTGTTGTTTTGAAGAGACTGCATGTCCTGTGCTGTGATGTTGTTCATAGACGCCAGTTTCCTGTTGATGGCAATGGGCCTGTAAACTTCATAACTACCAGGCATGAAATATGGATAGCTTGAATCTGCGGCCCGCTGGTTGGCACTGCTCAGGAAACCTTCTGTAGGGTTGAAAGAATGAGGATTTTCCTCGTGGGGAATAAACCCTTTCCACATGTAACTGCTGTCGTATCCAGGCATGACAAAAAGACCCTGGTCATTCCAGCGCAATGGAAAACTGCCTTGTTGCCAAAGAGCAATGTCTCCTGATTTGGAGGCAAAAATCATGTTCTGACCAGGAACATTGAAATGTCCAATGGCTTGCAAATAATCTGTATAATTGGATGCACGGTTGAGCAACAACCACATTTTGAGGATATTGGACGTGTCATGAGCAACCCATCTGAGGGCATATGCTTTTTCTTCAGTAAGATCTGTTTTGAAGCTTCTATCATACATGACAGGCCCGAAAACCGTATAAGCAACAGTATCCTCTATGGATTTCGCATTTTTGATGTGGATCTGTTCTACTCGTCGTGTTGTTGGCTTCCAAGAGCTATCAAACCAATACTCTTCTTTACCTGCATCACGAAATTGAATTTCATAGTAGTCTTTAACATCTCTACCTGCATTGGTAAAACCGAAAGAAATACTATCATTAAAACCGATCACAACGCCAGGAAGACCAGGAAAAGAAACACCATAGGCATTGAAAGCTGGCGTTTTTATTTGGATTTCAAACCAAATTGAGGGCAGTGTAAGCCCCAAGTGTGGATCATTGCTGAGGATGGGTTTACCACTTTGGGTTTTGTTTCCTGATACTGCCCAGCTGTTGCTGCCATTGGATGGATTGGGTTTAAAGTCTTCTACAAACTGAATGGTATCGGTTCTTTTGAAATAAAGAGAGTCTGCAGTCGCAGGTGGATTGAGTACTGCAAGGGGTTTGTTGTATACAGTACCTTTGGCAATGACAGGATAGAGTGAATCTGGAATATTGGGGTAAAGAATTCTGAAGTTTTCTTCACCAAGCAATTTGAGGGCATTGGTGAATTCAAAATCACGATCGTAGCCAGCAAGGGTTTGGGTCATTTGCTTGGTAAAAAGCGCAGATTTCAGGTTTGTCCATTTTTCAGGTTGGTATCCCAGAAGTTTGTATTCGATGGGCAATTCACTTGCCTTAAGTGAACTGATATAAGCATTGACTCCGCTAGTATAGGCATCAATAGCTGATATGGTTTGAGTATCGTTTTTCATGGACGCCAATGCATTTTCTGCAGCAAAGACCATGCCCATTCTGCGCTGGTTTCGATCAAAATTGATGGCCTTTTCACCAACAATTTCACTGATTCTTCCTGCAGCAGCATGGGTTTGGAATTCCATCTGCCACAGCCTGAATTTAGCATGCAAATAGCCCTGTACAAAATAGGCATCATTCTCCTGTTCGGCAAAAACATGAGGCACCAAGCGATCATCCAGGAATACATCAACCTTGCCCTTAAGTTCATCAAAACGCAGTGATGCATTAAAATCCGCGTCTACAGGCTCCGCATTCTGCCAAACACCCTCCTGAACGCTTAAAAAACTTCCAAGGGGCAATGGAAGAACTGATCTGGTGCCAAGCACATATACAAAAGCAATGTTCAGCAAGAGGGAGACTAGAAAAATAATATATTTCATGGCTTTAAATCTGACTTAAAGTTAGCGACTATAATTCAACTGAAATGGTTGATTTCCTTGCTAAGGTCAAGGGAAGGAAACCTTGAAGCAAGGGATTGGGCAATTTCTTTGTATTTATTCCTGAATTTCATGTGTTCAACAGAATCCGGATGAAGTGGTTTGTGATGAAGGGCCATGTTCAGTTGTTCAATTTCTTTCATCACTTCTCTTGATCTTCCAGAAATGGCTGCAGCAGTAAATTTTTCCCAAACATAGCGGGTAGCCTGATAATTAGGATGAACCATGTCTTCAGCATAAAACCTATAATCCCTGAGGTCATCTACAACCAGTTCATAGGAGGGGAAATAATGCAAGTGCTGCTGGCTGTGGATTATTTTGTCAACAGCATGAATAAGTACAGACTTGCTGCGGTTGTTTTCTATGAAACCATCCCTGAGGTGCCTAACTGGGCTTATGGTGAAAATAATGTTGAGTTAAGATTAAACTGTTTGATCTGAGCAATGGTTGTGTTATAAGTTGAAATAATCTCTTCAGGTTCAAGCATTCTTTTTGTGAAATGTGAAGCAGGCATTTTATGGCAGTTGGCTACGACCTGAGAATCTGCCACCTCGTACACAAAAGCTGATCCAAGGGTAATGATCAACCATTGGGCATTCTTTAAAAAGTCATTTGCCAGGGTGATTGTTTCATTCATGCGCAAAAGGCTTTCTTCTTTGCTGGTGCAACTGAGGTTAGAGTGAAAATCCCAATGGTGCCATAGTCCATCTCTTTCAAATAATTCACTGGGTGATATCAATGTATGGTTGATATACCGGTTGAGGGCATTTGCGATACTAACAGGATTGAAAAGGATGCCATTCGGATTTTGCAGGGCACAAAACTTTGAAGCAACAAGATAATTGAATACATGCTCTGTAAAACATGACCCGACCAGCATGATTCTATCATCATGGTCGATTTTCTGTTTCAATGCAGGTGGATCAAATTCCAGGCGAAAATCCATTGTCAGTGTATTTTAGGATGTAAAACCCATGCGTTGTTTGCTGGCTTCAAACAAAATAATACCTGTGGCTATACCAACATTGAAAGAATCAAAACTGCCTTGCATGGGAATGGTCAACTGAAAGTCAGCAGCTTTGGTGATAAAAGGCTGTATCCCTTTGTCTTCACTCCCCATTACAATGCAAGCAGGCTGTTTGAAATCTGCATCGAAAACTTTTAGTGAAGATTTCATTTCTGCGGTAAAAACCTTGATATCATTCAAATGCAAGGTATCAATTGCTTTGAGCAAACTGTTTACGCGACATACCAAAATACGCTGAAGTGCTCCAGCAGATGATTTCATGGCCTCCTCATTGATGGCTCCAATACCTTTGTCTGGAATAATCATGATCTGAGCACCACAACAAAGTGCAGTTCTTGCTATGGCACCAATGTTGCGAACATCGGTAATACCATCAAGCATAACAAAAAGAGGCACTTCGCCTCTTTGAAGTACATTATCAATAGATTCTTGTAAATCATGAAATGATATGATGCTGTTTACACCAATGACACCTTGGTGATTGGCCCTGGTCATGGAATGCAGTTTTTCAATTGGCACAGCATTGATAGGTATTTGAAGCTTTTGAGCCAATGACTTGATTTCTTCAATCCCTTCCCCACCAATATTTTTTTGCAGGAAAATCCTTTCGAGTTGTGCACCGTCTCTTAAAGCTTCCAATACCGGCTGTCTGCCTATGATATTGGAGGATGATTTATTTAATTCATTTCTCATTTTTCCAACTGTTTGATCTTCATTTTAAAAATGGCAGCAATGGTTATGGCATCCGTTATCTTACCATCAAGCACCATCTGATATGCTTCGGTAAGTTTAATTTTTGAAACGGTCAATTCCTCTGTTTCTTCTGGATTGGGTTCTCCCTGCTGCAAGTCGGTTGCAAGATAAACAATTGCCCTTTCATCAGTTACGGAGTTGGACAGATCCATTTCAAACAATTTCTCCCATGTTTTGGCCTGAAGTCCGGTTTCTTCTTTTAATTCGCGTTTTGCTGAATCCAATGGATCAATGCCAATCGGGCCTCCACCTTCAGGAATTTCAAGGCTATATTTACCCATTACATACCTGAACTGACCAACCATGTATATGTTACCCTCTTGATCCATGGGTATAACCCCAATGGCATGGTTCTTGAAATGCACGATACCATAAATGCCTTTATTGCCAGCAGGATTGATTACCTGGTCTTCAGTGACAGAAATCCATGGGTTATCATATTGATGAATGGTTCCAAGCTTTATCCAATTGTTGTCCATAGCTGCTTTTAATGAATAAACCCTCCATGAAGGAGGGTTTACAATATGAAAATTAGTGTCAATTATTTGATTTTAAATGCTGACTTTACTTTGGCAACAAAATCAAGTTTTTCCCAAGTAAACAGTTCAACCTCCATGGTTTTTGAGCCGCCACCGGGTTGTGCAAATGTTTTCTTCACCATTTCGTTCTTCCTTCCCATGTGTCCATAGGCAGCAGTTTCCTGGTAAATAGGACTTCTCAGCTTCAACCTTGTTTCAATAGCATAAGGTCTCATGTCAAACAAAGCCTCAACTTTTTTGGCAATCTGGCCATCAGTCAAATTGACTTTTGAAGTACCATAGGTATCGACAAAAATACCCATAGGCTTTGCAACGCCGATTGCATAAGAAACCTGAACTAGCATTTCATCAGCAACTCCTGCAGCAACCATATTCTTGGCGATATGGCGTGCAGCATAAGCAGCACTCCTGTCCACTTTAGAAGGATCTTTTCCGCTGAACGCACCACCACCATGTGCACCTTTACCACCATACGTATCTACGATGATTTTCCTACCGGTCAGGCCTGTATCACCATGTGGTCCTCCAATGACGAATTTTCCAGTAGGATTGATATGGAATGTGATGTTGGTGAAAAGTTTCTGAACATCTTTTTTGCACTTTGCCTTAACACGAGGGATGACAATGTTGATGATATCATTTTTGATGGTATCCAACATTTTTTTATCACTTTTGGCAAAGTCATCGTGCTGTGTTGACACAACTATTGCATCAATCCTGAGAGGCTTGTCATTGTCATCATACTCAATGGTAACCTGGCTTTTAGCATCAGGGCGCAAATAAGGCATTTTGCTTTTCTTTTCCCTTCTGATATCAGCCAACTCAATGAGAATTTTATGGGCAAGATCCAAAGCCAAGGGCATGAGGTTCTCTGTTTCATTGGTTGCGTAACCAAACATCATTCCTTGATCTCCAGCTCCCTGGTCCTCTTTCTTTTTACGCTCAACTCCCCTGTTGATGTCTGCTGATTGTTCGTGAATGGCAGAAAGTATTCCGCAAGAGTTGGCCTCGAACATATACTCACTCTTGGTGTAGCCAATTTTAGCAATGACGTCACGAGCAATTTTCTGTACATCAAGTGTACAATTGGCCTTGACTTCACCAGCAAGTACCACTTGACCAGTTGTTACCAAAGTTTCACAGGCAACTTTGGCCATAGGATCAAAAGCGAGGAAATTATCGATCAGGGCGTCTGAAATCTGATCTGCTACTTTGTCAGGATGTCCTTCGGAAACGCTCTCTGATGTAAACAGGTATGGCATGATGTTAGTTTGATTTATGCAAATATAACGTGAAAATCAAAGTTTAGAATAAACAACCCTGAATTTCATTTTTTTAGAAGCATGGTTTCCGCCACCGAGCACCACATTACCTCTACAGAGATTATTGAGTGCAAAAGTTATGAAAAGATCTTCATAACGAAGACTGTATGGTGCAGTCAACCTCAACTGAAAATTGGGGTTATTTCTGGTGATGATACCCTGTAAGTACCTGGTAAGGTTCATCCTGTATGCAGACAAATACTGTCCAGAATTATCTGCTACATATTTTCGCTGGCCACCAAAGAGGAATGATTCAAATTTACCATTGACAAATCCGTCAGACAGGAAAGGATAATATTTTTTATTGGCAGAGTCCAACATCTCAGCATATAGGAATTCTGGGGTTTGAAAGATGTTGGGACGTCTTCCTGGTGTAGGAACCTCCTGCATGGAAAGTTCAGCAAGATGAACCATTACATTGCCTTTTTTTTGCTTGAATTCATCCAATCCAGGAATCCTGAGCATGGAATAAGTTCCAGGGGCTGCCTGAAGATAAATGAGGCTATCACCTCTTGGTTTGGCACCAAGATGACGCGTTGCTTCACTACCAGTGTAGGTTCTTACAATTTGATTGACAGAAGCACCAGGGATGCCATTGTCAAAAATGAAATTCTTGAAAGTAGTATCTGCTTTGCCTGCCTTTGTGTAACGGTAATAAAGACGAAGTTGTGTAGCTGTATCACTCATGGCAAAACTCATGAGAGCGTTAGCATTGCTACCACTGGATTGTGGAACCAATGCAAAACCTTTGAGGAAATCACGGTAGAGAGAATCAGACTTATAAGGACTTCGACCAGTTGTGTCAAATGACAAAAGTGCCCTTGCAAAAGAATTATTGAGCCTGATGCGCAACTGGTTGTTCATGCTTTGCTTGAAAAGAAAAAGTGAATCATTCAAAGCAGAAGGAGCGAATGTTTTCGATCCGATCAGTTCAGCATACTGAACAGATTTTGTGGTAAGATAAGCTGAATCTGATTTCAATTTTTCTGAAATGCGGTGAACATTGATGGTTTGGAGCGCATTGGTATCTCCAAAAGTATTGGTCCATCGCAAGCAAAGTACTGCAGAATCAAGGTACAAGCTGTCAGCGACATTCTCAAAATAAAGGGGATAATTGGATGGCTTTAATTCCATAAATATGGAAGCAGTGGTTTTTCCAAACTGTGGATCATTGGAAATATGTCCCAGGATAAACTGGCCTGCATTACCATTGACATCTCTGCCCAGACGTGGAACAAGTGAATCTGGTGTGGTGAATGTAGAGGCAACTACTTCAAAAGAGGTATCAAACGTAATGATATTATCAATGGCTGGAAGAAGGCCTGCCCCAATATCTGTACCTTTAATCTTGGTACAATTTGAAAAAAAAGCGATTGAAAAAACAAAAACCAGGACTTTCAACAAACTTCGATATCTCACTTATTATAATTTAACGTTTCCTGACTGATTAATTACTTGTTTGCAAGGTCGCCATACAATTGTAAATACTCTGTTAAATCAGAGTCTTGGTTGTAGGGAATCACCTTTTTGCCTTTGACTTTGGAAAACTGATCAATTAGCGTCTTTTCTACATCACCATCGCCAAATGAAATGGCATCAGCATAGGTAGCTGCTCCATTGAATAGCGCTGTATTGTCAATATTTTTATAAGGATCAAGATCTTTCTCTTTGATGCCAACGTTGATCATGCTTAATTTGAGGAAATCATCACCCAGTTTCTCGGTGAAAGTATTTTGACCAATAGTGAACAAGACTTTGCTGTTACTGAAAACTGGTTCTTTTTTATAGGCTGTTTTCAAAAAAAGTGGTACAAGGCCGGTCATCCAGCCACTGCAATGAATAATGTCTGGAGGCCATCCAAATTTCTTAACCGTTTCAAGCGCTCCTTTGCAGAAAAAAATGGATCGAATGCCATTGTCGTCGTACCATTTCTCGTTTTCATCCTGGAAAACAAATTTTCGCTTGAACATATCCTCATTATCCAAAAAATACACCTGGAGCCTGGCATTGGGCAGGGATGCAACCTTGATTTGTAGTGGATAATCATCGTTTTCAATCGAAATATTGATGCCGGATAGCCTCACTACCTCATGAAGACGATGTCTTCTTTCATTGATTGTTCCAAATCTAGGCATGATGCACCTTACTTCATAGCCAGTATCATTGGCTTTAATCGCAAGTTTATTTACGATTTCCGAGAACTCTGTGAGCTCAAGGTAAGGCGACATCTCGTTGGCTATAAAGAGAATTCTTTTTTTGCTTACCATTTGTTTGGATTAATGAAGCGGACGAAATTGCATGCAAAAATAAGAAATTTTATCGGATTTGCCTGCTGATAGCCATTTCGGGTCCTTTTTGGCAGAATAATTGACAAAGATTTACATTTTCTCCAACCAAGCATTTGGTTAACTTTACGGTTCAATAACAATTGATGTTCATCAAAAGGATCAAAACCATATTGCAGTTCATCATTTTCCTATCATTGGGCGTTTTCCTGATTTGGTTCTCTACAAAATCATTTACGCCCAATGAGATTACCAAAGTCAAACAATTGGTTTTCAATGCAAAACCAATGATTATTGTTCCCTGCATCCTCATCCTTGTGTTAAGTCATTACATCAGGGCCATCAGATGGAAAATGCTGATAAAACCACTGGGGAAAAGCCCGACAACCTCAAATGTTTTTCTAGCGGTTCTGACCGGTTTTTTCTTCAACCTTTTGTTTCCTCGGTTGGGGGAAGTGATGAAATGTACCCTACTGGGTAAATATGAAAAAATCCCGGTAGACAAACTGATTGGAACAATGGTAGCAGAAAGGGTCTTGGACCTTATTTGCCTGGTTTTAGTCATCTTGCTTACCATATCAACACAGATCGATCTTGTTGGCGGATATGCAAAAGAGCTTCTTGATCAAATAACATCAAGCATCAATGCATCTCCAGCAGCCATTCTGTTTTTTGTTGTCTTATTGATATCAATCTTTGCAATTGGTTACTTGATTTATATAAAAGCGCGCCATTCTTCATTCCTTGTTAAAATAAACAATTGGATCAAAGGAATTATAGAAGGACTGATCAGTGTAAGGAAGGTTGAAAACAAGCTCCTTTTCTTATTGCACACCCTCGCCATATGGTTCCTTTACCTCTCCAGCATTAGGGTTGGTTTTTATGCCATGCAAGACCTTGATCTACTTGGTTGGGTACCCTCCCTTACCATCCTGACATTTGGAAGCTTTGCGATGATCGCAACGCAAGGGGGCATCGGGGCTTATCAATTTGCAGTTCAAAAGACTTTATTATTGTACGGCATCAAAGAAGTATCAGGACTTGCTTTTGGTTGGTTGCTATGGTCAGTTCAAACAGTCATGCTTTTCATTACAGGCCCAATCTCATTGCTTTTGCTTTTCATCCTCAATAAAAAATCCTCAAAAAATATTTTAAACAAATAACAATCAATGGTTTATATGAATAATATCAAGTTCCTACCGTTTGCGCTCATGTTCCTCACCAGCTATTCTTTTGTTGGTGCCCAAACGCTCAATGAAAAACCCGAGGCCTATAAAAAAGGATGGCACTTGGAAGACCATCAGTCAACTGGTGTATATGGTATCTCACTGGAGAAAGCATACAGTGAATTTCTGACCGGAAAGTCACCCAAAAAGAAGGTTATTGTAGCCGTTATTGATTCAGGGATTGATACTGCACATGAGGATCTCAAACCAGTGCTTTGGAAAAACAAGAAGGAAATCCCAGGCAATGGCATTGATGATGACAAAAACGGTTACATAGACGATGTACACGGCTGGAATTTTATTGGCGGAAAAGATGGTAAAAATGTTGGTAAAGACAGCTATGAAGCGGTGAGGGTTTATTACAAGTTCAAGCCAACATTTGGTAATGGAACAGTGGATGAAAACAGCCTTACAGGTGAGAAAAAAATGCAGTATCAATTGTACATGAAAGCCAAAAACCAAATTGAAGCACAAGCGAAAGAAGCAGGCATGTATGTGATGATACTCAAAGATTTGGTTACAAAGATCCCTACAGCAGACAGCATTTTGAAATTGTCAATGGCAAAAGAACGTTACACAGGTGATGAGCTTCAGGATTTTAAACCCTCAGAAGCCTCAGTGATCAAAGCGAAATCTGCTATGTTGGGTTTTTTCCAACAAACCAGGCAAATGGAAAATACCAATGTCAGTCTAATCGCTGACCTGATTCAATTCTATGAAGGAGAAAAATCCAAGGTAGAGGCAGTTGAAAAAGAACCAGTGAGGTATAGGCATGATGTTGTCAAAGACAATTACAATGACATCAACGATCGGTTTTATGGCAACAATGATCTTATGGGAACTGATGCTTCCCATGGAACCCATGTTGCAGGCATCATTGGCGCATCCAGGCAAAATCAAATAGGCATCAAAGGAGTAGCCAACAATGTTGAGATCATGACCATTCGTGCAGTTCCTGATGGAGATGAGCACGATAAGGATATTGCCAATGCCATCCGCTATGCGGTAGACAATGGAGCCTGGGTGGTTAACATGAGCTTTGGCAAAAGCTTTTCACCTGAGAAAAAATGGGTTGATGAGGCGGTGAAATATGCAGAATCAAAAGGTGTTCTTTTGGTGCATGCAGCAGGCAATGACGCCAAGAACATTGATACTGAGGATAACTTCCCATCACGCAATTTTGAAAATGACACACTCAAGGTTTTTACCAATTGGATAAATGTTGGAGCCAGTGGTGCAACTGACTCAGATTTGGCTGCCTCTTTTTCCAATTTTGGAAAACGGGAGGTCAATGTTTTTGCTCCGGGTGTTAAGATTTATTCATCCATCCCTGGCGGCAACACCTATGGAGAGAAGGATGGAACAAGCATGGCATCCCCTGTAGTTGCTGGGTTGGCTGCCCTTATTCTCTCCTATTATCCTGACTTATCAGCAGAACAAGTAAAACAAATCATTGAGCGTTCTTCAATGAAACCATCTGCTATCAGTTTCACCAAACCTGGTAAGGAAGATGAAAAAACAAGTTTAGAGCAGCTTTCAATAACAGGAGGAATTGTCAATGCAATGGAAGCCATTAAATTGGCATCCACGGTTGTTGGAGAAAGAAAATCAGCCCAAGGAAACACTGAAAAATCAAACAAGAAAGTAAAAAAACAGTAAAATGTTTCCAGCCAATTCTGCCATCAGACATCCGGCATTTTTCAACCGTTATGTTGAACAGGTTGGGCAAGGTAAACTCAGTAGCCTGCTGGATGCTTCTATCAACTTGCTTGAACAAGACTTAAACATCATCTCAAAAGTTGACGGAACATTTTCTTATGCCCCTGGGAAATGGAGCATTAACACACTGGTCAGACATTGCATTGATGCAGAAATGATTTTTGCCTTTAGGGCATTATCCATTGCCAGGTTAGACCCTCATCCAATCAGAAGTTTTGAAGAAAACCAATATGCGTTTGAATCTGAAAAAGAATACGATTTACCATTACTTGTCAGGGAGTTCATTCATGTGAGATCCGCCACTGCCCTACTTTTCAACGGCTTTCATGAGGATTGGCTGAGCCGTACTGCTAAAACAGACAATGGAGAGCAGATGAGCCTGCTCTCCATTGGTTATATTATTGTTGGGCACTGGTTACACCACAGGAAAATTCTGCAAACAAGGTATGGTGTTGACTTTTGAGTTTTAATTTCCTTTGACCAGAACAACCTGCCTTATCATGTCAGAGATGACTTGACAGGTCTCATTGATGTAAATGTCTTTTGATAAGTTTCCAATCCATTGTTTGCGCCTTTCAAGCTTATCATTGTCTNCAGAAAGTTTTTTCTGGTCCAAATCGAGCATTTTCACATCCAATACCTTGGTTGTTTTGTTCATTTCTTCAATTTTTTTGAAAGACTCCCTTAAACTCTTCTGTCCTTCACGGTACTTGTTCAACTGAAGTGAATAAACTCGCTGATTGGCGGCTTCCATTAGTGTGGAAGATTCCTTGATGGCATTGAAGGTTGGATTTGCAGCAACCCTTGTAGCACTGCTCTTTTTTACATAATCCATATCATAACCTGGGCTGATGCGATTATAAAAAGC
>Ga0063231_10000035_pt1 | contig 29967 bp, 26 predicted proteins | sample LauGreSu1BDMLBSD_2_FD_56231 | JGI IMG/M metagenome (GOLD analysis project Ga0063231, IMG submission 56231) | Freshwater lake microbial communities from Lake Michigan, USA - Su13.BD.MLB.SD v2 (version 2) | ecosystem: Environmental > Aquatic > Freshwater > Lake | place: Lake Michigan, USA...
TGCTCATCAATCCATTTCTTCCATCCACAGCAAAAAAAATGTGCAGCATGATGAAGGTGGTTGACAAGATGCTGGATTGGGAGAATGCANGCAGCATGAAACTCCTCAGTGTCGGATACAGTTTGCGCGAACCACAATTGTTGTTCAGGAAAATTGAAGATGAAGAAATAGCTTTCCAGGTCGATAAATTGAAGGCAGGCGCAATCGCTGCAGTTGAAGCAGCAAAGCCTGCTGAGGAAACTGTGCAACCACTGAAGGAAGAAATTGTATATGATGATTTTGGAAAAATAGACCTGCGTACAGGCATCATCACTGCCGCACAAAAAGTTCCAAAGGCGGACAAGTTGTTGCAGCTTGAAGTTGACCTGGGATTTGAGAAAAGGACCATTCTTTCCGGAATTGCCATGCATTTTCAGCCAGAAGAAATTATTGGAAAACAGGTTGTGGTGGTGGCCAATCTTGCTCCCAGAAAAATGAGGGGAATTGACAGCAATGGCATGATTTTGATGGCAGAAGATGCAGCTGGAAAACTGCATTTTGTGCAGCCTGAAAATACCATTGCTACCGGATCCAAAGTGTCATAGTAAATCCGGAAATCAACATGAATCCTACAATAAAGAAAGTAGCCATCCTGGGGGCTGGTCTCATGGGATCAAGGATTGCCTGTCATTTTGCTGGCATTGGTGTCCAGGTGCTGCTGCTCGACATGGTCTCTCCTGATGCACAACCAGGTGCTTCAAAAGCAGCGAGAAACAAGCTCGTCAATACCGCATTGCAAACGGCCATCAAATCAAACCCATCACCTGTTTATACTGCTGATGTTCCCAAAAGGATCACTACAGGAAACTTTGAGGATGATCTTTCTGCTATTGCTACCTGTGATTGGATCATTGAGGCAATAGTGGAGAAGCTTCCCATCAAACAACAATTGTTTGAGCGGGTGGAGCAGTTCAGAAAGCCTGGAACGCTCGTCAGTACCAATACTTCGGGTATTCCGATACAGATGATGGCTGAGGGAAGGTCGGAAGATTTTCAACAACATTTTTGTGGAACGCATTTCTTCAATCCCCCGCGCTATCTGCGTTTGTTGGAAATTATTCCAACAGTAAAAACGAAAAAATGGGTGGTTGATTTTCTGGTGCAGTATGGTGATCTTTTTCTTGGAAAGACCGCAGTGCTTTGCAAGGATACCCCAGGATTCATTGCCAACCGGATAGGAATTTTCAGCATCATGGCCATCCTGGAATCCATGGAGAAAATAGGACTTTCTGTTGATGATGTGGAATCCCTCACTGGCCCCATCATCGGTCGTCCTAAATCTGCCACATTCAGGACAGCGGATGTTGTTGGAATCGATACCCTGGTTCATGTGGCCAAAGGATTGTTTGCTCATTGTACGGATGATGAGGCCCGGGAACAATTCAGGATACCGGCATGGCTGCAGCAAATGGTGGAAAACAACTGGCTGGGAGACAAATCAGGGCAAGGCTTTTTCAAGAAAACAAAAACAGCTGCCGGTGAAAAGGAAATCCTGACCCTCGACTTGCAAACACTGGAATATGGCGCAAGGAAAAAAACAAAATTTGCTGCCATTGATGCTGCAAAACCCATTGAGGATCTTGCAGAAAGGATCAAAACCCTTTGTGCTTTCCCTGATACCGCCGGAGATTTTTACCGGAGTTTTCACTTTGCTCTTTTTGCATATGTTTCCAAGAGGGTGCCTTCCATATCAATTTCACTACAGGGGATTGATGATGCATTGAAAGCGGGATTTGGATGGGAAATTGGGGCCTTTGAAACCTGGGATCTGCTTGGGGTTGAACAGACTGTCAATGAAATGAAGAAAGCAGGTCATGCAGTTGCTCCCTGGGTTGAAGAGATGATGGCAGCTGGCTTTCAAACATTTTTTACCATCAAGGATGGCAAGCGATTTGTTTATTCGCCAGTAGCTGGTGAGATGCAACCTGTTTACACTGCAGCTCAGGAAAAGGCTTTCATTGTGATGAAAAATTTTTCCGGGCAAACCATTTGGAAGAATGATGCATGCCGAACCTATCATCTGGATGATGATGTATTGGGGCTTGAATGGTATACCAAAATGGGAAGCATTGGCGGCGAGGTATTGGAAGGTATTCAAACAAGCATCAGTATCGCTGAAGGAAAATTCAAAGGCCTGGTTGTTGCCAATGAGGGCATTAATTTTTCCGCAGGAGCCAATGTTGGCATGATCTATATGCTGGCTGCTCAACAGCAATTTGATGCACTGGACAGTGCCATCCGCCTCTTTCAGCAGACCATGATGCGGGCTCGATACTCATCTATCCCTGTCGTGGTGGCACCCCACGGACTTTCTTTGGGAGGGGCTTGTGAACTTAGCTTGCATGCAGACAGGATTTGTACTGCAGCAGAAACCTATATTGGCTTGGTAGAGTTAGGTATTGGCTTGATTCCTGGCGGAGGTGGCACCAAAGAGTTCGTGTTGAGGGCCGCAGACGAGATGCATGAAGACGAGCCAGAGACCATCACCTTGAAAAACAGGTTCATCACCATTGCCACTGCAAAAGTGGCTACAGCAGCTGCTGAGGCATATTCAATGGGAATTCTTCGAAAGGGTAGGGATTTGGTTATCATGAACCAAGACAGGCGCATCAGTGCCGCAAAGCGCAGCGTAATGGATTTGTATGACAACGGTTATGTGATGCCAGCGCAGCGCACTGACATCAAGGTATTGGGTCGTACAGGGCTTGGTACACTCCTTGCAGGTGTACATGGCATGGAACAAGGTGGATATGCCACAGCCCATGATGCATTGGTGGCCCGTAAACTGGCCTATGTCATGTGTGGTGGCGATTTGAGTGAGCCTGCTCTGGTCTCCGAACAATACCTGCTTGATCTTGAGCGGGAAGCCTTTCTCAGCCTCTGTGGTGAAAGAAAAACATTGGAAAGGATTCAATCCGTGCTCACGGCAGGCAAGCCCATCAGGAATTGAGTAATCAAATTGTAAAATTTTATAAAAGATCTTCCACACTCAACTTTCCTTGTGGCTTGGTGTTTTACATTCGCAACTCAAAACCAATAGAGGATGGAAAATCTGCATTTACAACAACTTGAATCAGCCATTTCAACAACCAGGCAAAAGCTGGTAAACCACCCTGTTTACGCCAACATCAAAGACCTTGACGGTTTGAGGTACTTCATGGAAAACCATGTATATGCCGTCTGGGATTTCATGTCTTTGTTGAAAGCCTTGCAGATCAACCTTACCTGCGTATCCCTGCCTTGGGTTCCTGTCGGAAATGCAGCCACCCGGTACCTGATCAATGAAATTGTTGCTGGGGAGGAAAGTGATGTGGATGAGGCTGGAGTAAGAACCAGTCATTTCGAACTATACATCAAGGCCATGGACCAGGCGGAAGCAAACACAGAACCAATCTTGGGGTTGATCAAGGCCCTCCAAACAGGCTCCACCATAAAGTATGCGCTTGAAGACATGGGCATACCTAAAGCTGCAAAGAAGTTCATGGATTTTACCTTTGACACCATTGCTGCCGGAAAACCACACCTGATGGCTGCTGTATTCACTTTTGGCCGTGAAGACCTGATTCCAGATATGTTCATCAGCCTGATCAAGGAATTGAAAGTGCAGTTCCCTGATAAGGTGGACATCTTCCAGTATTACATTGAAAGACACATCGAAGTGGATGGTGGACACCATGCTGCTCTTGCCCATCAGATGACCATTGAACTCTGCGGCGATGATGAGAGCAAGTGGCAGGAAGCCACAGAAGCGGTCAAGCAGGCCCTTGAAGTGCGCATTGCCCTCTGGGATGCCATTAATCAGCAGATTACTGCTGTTGTTGCATAAACGTTATTTTTTACAAGTGGTANATGCCATTGGGGCATTTAAATTTATCTTGTAAAAAAATAAGCATGCCTGTTCTTGAAATCAATGCCATTTCAAAGTCTTATGGCAAAATAAAGGCACTTGATGCCGTTTCCTTCTCTATTCCTCAGGGTTCAGTATTTGGATTGCTTGGCCCGAATGGCAGCGGAAAAACCACATTGCTCAGTATCGTCTTGGATGTATTGCAGGCAAACTCCGGAAGCTACAAGTGGTTTGGCGAATTCCCCAGCTACTTGCAAAGAAAAAAAATCGGATCCTTGCTGGAAACACCTAACCTTTATCATTATCTCAACGCTGTACAAAACTTGCGCATTACTCAATCCATCTCCGGCAGGGGGAATGAAGCCGATATTCATGCAGTGCTCGAAAAAGTAAACCTTCACCAAAGAAAAAACAGCCGTTTCAGTACGTATAGCCTTGGCATGAAACAGCGCCTGGCTATAGCTGCTGCATTGCTTGGAGATCCATCTGTGCTAGTATTGGATGAGCCCACCAATGGATTGGACCCTGTTGGGATTGCTGAAATCCGGGACCTGATCAAGGCGCTATCAGACCATGGTCATACGGTCATCATGGCCAGCCATTTGTTGGATGAAGTAGAAAAAGTCTGTGACCATGTTGCCATCCTCAAAAGGGGAAAATTGATTGCCAGTGGTACAGTTGAATCAGTATTGTCAGCTGAGGATTGTATTGTTCTCAACGCAGTAGATCAGGTCCTGTTAGAAGATTGTATCCAAGACTATCCAGGCCTGATCAGGATGAGCAAGTCTGTTGAAGGGCTGGAATGCTATTTTGCAAAAGGGACATCTTCTGCTGAGCAGATCAATCGTTTTTGTTTTGAACAGGGATTGATACTCTCTCAGATTGTTTCAAAGAAAAAGCGTCTCGAAGAGAAGTTTTTTGAACTGACAGCAGAATAGTATACCAGGATATTTTATTGATTAACAGCATCAACTACGAACATGATCTCAAATATTATCAAGACTGAATGGCTCAAACTCAAGCATTACAAGGCTTTCTGGCTTTTGCTTTCTGTTACTGCTATTTCTTATCCTGGCATCAATGGCATTGCCTATTACGCTTTCAAGGACAGCATTGATGCGAAGTCCCAGAGCGGTCAACTGGTCAAGATGTTGCTGGGTAATCCATTTGCCTTTCCGCAATCATTTCATACAACCGCCTACCTCAGTTCTTTTTTTACTTTTATTCCTGCCATCGTGGTGATCATGTTAGTTACCAATGAATACCTTTTCAAGACCCATCGACAGAACATCATTGATGGTTGGAAAAAGAATACTTTCATTTGGGGGAAATTCATCAGTGTAGTGCTGGTGACCTTGATCGTTACTTTTTTTTACCTGGCAGTTGCAAGCTTCATTGGTGTCCTTGCCACCAAAGAAATGAGTGGGGTAAATGTCTTTGAAAAGGTCCATTATATTGGCTTGTTTTCCTTGCAGGTGTTTTGCCAGTTGTCAATGGCCTTTCTCCTTGGGCTCTTGATCAGAAAGGCTTTTATCGCTTATGGTATCTATATTTTTTACTCTTTTATCCTCGAAAGTATCCTGTCTGGTTTCTTCAGGTTAAAGTCAAAAAAATGGGGAGTTGATTATGGACATTATTTGCCATTTGAAATTTCAGACAGGTTGATTCCATTGCCTCCTTCCATTGGGAAGTTCAATGCAGCTGACAATCAACTTGCCATTGCAGCCATCAACAACCATGTAGTATACACACTTATGCTCACCGCATTTGTTTGGTTGCTTTCCTTTTACATTTTTAAAAAACGGGATTTATAATGATAAAAATATTTTTCTCTACTTGTCTTTTACTAAACGTTCTTTTTGCTTTGCCTTTTGCTGTTTCTGCACAAGCTACACCATCTGCCATCAAATCTTCAGCCATTGCCATGGGCAATGCACTGGTCAAAAAAAACAGTGATCAGTTTCTTGCCTATATGCATCCTTCGATGATCAAGCTTGCTGGAGGAAAGGAAAAGTTGAGGGTCATCTCAGATTCTGCATTAAAAGTATTTGAGCAATTTGGCGGCAAGGTAAGTCGCATCTCTTATGGTAATCCTGCTGAGATTATTTCCTATAAGAAAACCTTGCAATCCGTCATTGTCCAAACAACAACACTCAGCTCATTTATTGGAGATGCTGAATTGTCATCCAGCCTGATTGCCATTTCCAATGACAGTGGAAAGACTTGGACCTTTATCGATACCAATATGTTCGGCATCAAACAGATCAAGTCTGCTATGCCTGATATCAGTCCTTCTCTTGTGATACCAAAGGCAGCCCCGCCAAAAATTGTCATGAAAGAGCAGTGAGTCAATTGAGCGGCAAGTAAGTTGCATTTTGGCTGTATACTTTCATTGTTTTGGCCTTCTACAAGGCCTGCCCATCTCAACAATTTTTGTTAATTTGAAATTCAGAAACAATACACATGAAAAGAATAGTTCTCCTTGCCATGGCAAGCATTGCGGTCTTCAATGCCAGCGCACAAAAAAAGAAATTAGCTGACGCAAAGCAGCCTGTTAAGCCTGCTGTTTATGATGCTGCGTTGCTCAAAAATGTCAATTATCGTTTGCTGGGTCCTTTCCGCGGNGGCAGGAGTGGTGCGGTTGGTGCCAGTTACAAAAGCAAGAATACTTTCTATTTTGGAGCAACGGGTGGTGGTGTTTGGAAATCCATCGATGGGGGCAGCAACTGGAAAAATGTTTCAGACAAATTTTTCGGCAGCTCCATTGGTGCAGTGGAAGTGGCTCCATCCAACGAAAACATTGTATACGTTGGAGAAGGCGAAAATACCATGCGCGGCAATGTTTCAGAGGGTTTGGGTGGCATGTGGAAGAGTGAGGACGCGGGCAAAACCTGGAAAAATATTGGCTTGAAAGATGGCCGACACATCACCAACATCATCGTCCACCCAAGTGATCCCAATATTGTTTGGGCAGGTGTGATGGGTCATCTGTTTGGTCCCAATGCAGAAAGAGGTGTGTTTAAAACTACTGATGGTGGTAAGTCCTGGAAAAAAGTATTGTATGTCAATGAACAGACTGGTTGTGCTGATCTTGTGGTAGAACCCGGAAACCCTTCTGTCTTGTATGCCGGAACCTGGCGCCTGATCCGCACCCCCTATAGTTTGGAAAGTGGTGGTGAGGGGAGTGGTCTTTGGAAAAGCACAGATGGTGGAGAAACATGGAACAACATCACCACCGCAAAAGGCCTGCCAAAAGGTACCTGGGGGATTGTTGGTGTGGCCATTGCTCCTTCCAATACAGATAAGATTTATGCCATCATCGAAAATGCAAAAGGTGGATTGTACATGAGTGCTGATGGTGGACAGTCTTGGGCTTTGCAGAGCAGCGACAACAACATCCGCCAGCGTGCCTGGTATTATTCAAAAGTATTTGTTGATCCCAAAAACGAGAACCTCGTTTATTGCCCCAACGTGAATTTCATGAAAAGCCGTGATGGTGGAAAGACTTTTCAATCATTGCGCACGCCACATGGAGACCATCATGATCTTTGGATTGATCCGGAAGATGGTAAGCGCATGATTGTTGCAGATGATGGTGGAGCACAGGTTAGTTTTGATGAAGGAAACAACTGGAGCTCTTACATGAACCAGCCCACTTCACAATTGTACCGGGTAAGCACAGACAATTCATTTCCTTACCGCATTCTTGCTGCACAACAAGATAATTCAACTTTGCGCATTCGCTCTGCTACCTATGGATCCTACATCACTGAACAAGATTGGGATGTTACCGCAGGTTCTGAAAGTGGATATGTTGTGGCTGACCCAACCAATCCTGATATCGTTTATGGCGGAAACTATGGCGGATACCTGTCCCGTTTGGACCACAAGACCGGTGAGAACCGCGCCATTTCAGTATGGCCAGACAACCCCATGGGAGCGGGTGCAGATGTATTGAAATTCCGCTTTCAATGGAATTTCCCCATCTTCTTCTCTCCTCACAATCCCAAGCGTCTGTATTGTGCAGGCAATGCCTTGTTCGTGACAGAAAATGAAGGTGCTAGCTGGACACAGATCTCACCAGACCTTACCACCAACGACAAGTCCAAGCAGTTGTCCAGTGGAGGACCCATCACCAAAGACAATACCTCTGTTGAATACTATTGCACCATTTTCACTGCTACAGAAAGCAGTCTGGAAAAGGATTTGCTTTGGACCGGCAGTGATGATGGATTGGTCAACATCAGCCGCGATGGCGGCAAAAACTGGAGCAATGTTACGCCCAAGGATGCGCCCAAGTGGATGATGTGGAATGCCATTGAAACAGACCCGTTCAAGAAAGGGGCCGCATACATCACGGGTACCCGCTACAAGCTGGATGATTATACGCCTTATATCTACAAAACGGAAGACTATGGCCAAACCTGGAAACTGATCACTGCAGGTATTGATCCCATGCATTTTACCAGGGTCATGCGGGCTGATCAAAAACGAGCAGGACTGTTGTATGCAGGAACTGAATTTGGCATGTATGTCAGCTACGATGATGGTGCAAGCTGGCAATCATTCCAGTTGAACCTACCCATTGTTCCCATCACGGACCTGACCATCAAAAACAATGACCTGATTGTGGCAACACAAGGAAGAGCGCTTTGGATCATTGATGATTTGACTCAGGTGCAGCAAATGGATCCGTCTATCAAGTCCAAGCCACTCCATGTTTTTTCTGTCAATCCTGTGTTGAGGTTGCCGCCTGTATTCAGCAGGTGGGGCGGAATGGCCGGTACACCTGCCAATGCTGCCATGAATCCAATGAAAGGAGCTGTCATCAATTTTACAGCCAACAACATTACTGATTCAAGCGCAGGATCTGTGGCCATCTATGATGGTAAAAAGAAATTGATCAGCCGCTATACCAGCAGCGACAAGTCCAATCCGGTCAAACTTTCCAAAGGGAGCAACCAGTTTGTTTGGGACATGCAATATCCTGCTGCAGAGCGCATCGAAGACCTTATCCTCTGGAATGGAGTTCCAGGAGCCACAACAGCCATCCCCGGCAATTATACGGCAGTTGTTAGGGTAGACAAGGATTCTGTTGAAGTTCCATTCTCCATTGTGGCAGATCCCAACTATCATTGCTCACAGGCTGATTATGAGGCCCAGCATGAATTCCTGGTAACGGTTAAAGGGAAATTCTCTGAGACCATGAAAGGCATCAAAGACATTCGCCAGGCAAGAAACCAGATGAATGATTTTATCAGCAAACAAGGTGATACCTGTCCCAAGGAACTGAAACAAATGGCCGACAGTCTTTCAAAAGCCTTGACTGCTGTTGAGGAAAAATTGCACCAGACAAAGGCAAAAAGCGGACAGGATGTGTTGAATTTCCCTATCCGACTGGATGACAAGCTTGGTGGAGTGTATGACATGGCAAGCAGTGGAAACATGGCGCCAAGCAAGCAGGCAAAAGATGTTTATGCTGTACTGGCTGCAGAAGTGGATGTTGAACTTGCAAAGCTGAAAACCATCTTGGATGGTGGTTTGAAAGCATTCAACAAGTTGGTCAGGGAGAAGGAACTGCCTGTGGTGGTGGTCAAATAAATCATTGACAGTTTCCATAAAACTAAAAGGAGCCAAACATTTGTTTGGCTCCTTTTTTATGCTTCAAGATTGTTGAAGTGGATTGATGCTTTCATCATCCACCCTAAAACCTTTTTATTTTACAACGGGTCTGACACCGGTGTTTCCACCGCCATTCAAGGTCATGTCATGCGGCTTGTTTGTTTTCCATGCACCGCGGGTGAAATCCGGAACATCGATGGTCTTGGAACGCTTGGCCACAGAAGCACCACTGAGTGGGAATACTGAACTCCATGCTGCTGCATCGTATACATCCTGATCCAAGGGCAAACCATTGCGCAGGCAATCAATCAATCTCCAGTCCATGATGAAATCCATTCCACCATGTCCGCCTACATTTTTGGCAATCTCACCGATGTGCTTGACGATAGGTGGGGTGTATTTGTCTTTCATGGCAGCCAGTTCTTCCTCTTTCATCCAGGAATGTCCGAGGGCAATGCGCTCAGGGCCAGGCCATTTTTGTGCGGCACCTTTGGTGCCGCTGACCAGGTGAATCCTTGAATAAGGACGTGGAGAAGATACATCATGCTGCACCATCAGGGTCTTGCCAAGGTCAGACCTGATGATGGTGGTATTCATGTTTCCCCTATAGGTTTTGCCAGTATATTCTTTGAAGAAATCGTCCTTGGCGGCCATTTCATCTGCCATTTTACCCAACGAAAAATCATTGGTGCTCATGCTCACCAGGTGGTCGAATTTGTCTCCACGGTTGATGTTCATGCACTGTGCGATCGGGCCCAGTCCATGGGTGGGATAAAGGCTTCCATTGTTCTGGATGTTCTCTTTCAACCTCCACATGTCTGCATACCCTTTCTTGTTGAAAAGATAGTCCTTGCTCAAGTCATGGATATAGGCGCCTTCAGCATGCAGGATCTCGCCAAACAGGCCATTGCGGGCCATGTTCAGGGTGAGGAGTTCAAAGAAATCATAGCAACAGTTCTCCAGCATCATCATGTGCTTGCGGGTCTTCTCAGATGTTTCCACCAGTTCCCAGCATTCATCAATAGTTTTGGCTGCAGGCACCTCTGAAGCTGCATGTTTGCCATTTTTCATGGCATATACAGAAATGGGCGTATGCAACTCCCAGGGAGTGGTTACATAAACCAGGTCAATGTCATTTGATTCGCAAACGGCTTTCCAGCCTTCAGCACCAGAATAGGCCTTTGCCATGGGCAATCCTTTCTTGGTCAGGATCTTTTGTGCCTTGTCAACACGCTCTGGGTATTTGTCGCAGAGGGCCTTGATTTCAACACCTTCAATGTAACTCAGCCTGTCAACTGCGCCGGGGCCTCTCATGCCAAGGCCAATAACCGCTACCCTTACGGTGGGCAGTTTTGGTGCTGCATAGCCGCACATGTTGAATGCTGCAGGAGCTACAGGCATTGTAGCAGGGTTGGCAGCAAATCCGTTTTCAGGAATGGCAGAAGCAATCGCACCTGAACCCAGGGCTATATTGCGGATGAACGAGCGTCTGTTCGTACTCATTTTTAAGGGTTTAAATATGAATACTAAAGATAAGGAAATCAGAGATTAAGCCAATAGTTCATCTTGAAGACAATCGCCCGGTTCTTGTTTTTCATGAAAGGGTCTGTGAAATAGTTGTCGCTGTAGACCAGAAACAGGTCGCTCATGGGCTTGTATCGCCATTGAAGACGGCTGTTCACATTGAAGTTGTTGCGCTGGTTGTTGTATTGCAGGAAGGTGGTCCAAAACAGGTTGTTGGAGAAGTTGATTTCAATCCTTGGCGCAACCAGGAAAAGTTTGTTGCTGCCATAAGGTTCAGGGAATGCCAGGTTGGCCTGCTGAAGCGTCATGCTGAAGTTACCCCAGGGTTGAACCCTAAGGGTTGCACTAATTTCATACCGAAGGATCCTTCCATTGAAAAATTGTCCAGATTCCAGGTCAGTTCTGAAATAAAGTTTTTTTCTGCTATCGGTATTGTATGTCCACCCCAAGGATGGTGCCACATACCGCCCCGGTGGGATCGGTTTTCCATCCGTGAAAGAAGTATTGAACAAGAGGTTATTCACATTGTCGTGTATGTGAAAGATCATGTTGGATGTATTCTTGAAAAAAAATCGGAATTCAAGATCATGGCTTCTTTCGTTCAATCCGCCATCCAGATTGTATACGAGAAAGTTTTCAAGCCTTACCATGAGTTGATTGAGCGGACCCTTTTTTGGGAAAAAAGTATAGCTGGTTTCATTGTACACCAGATAAAACCCTTTTCTGATGCTGGTATCCAACAGCGCATCATAGTTATCTACGCGGTTGACAAATCCCATGTCTGCATGGTAATTATCTGTAATGCGACCGGCATCGGCAATGAAATTCAATTTTTTACTGAAATATCCACCACCAACATTGCTATAGTTTTCTGGGGTCTTTATGGTTGATTTGTAAGATTGATGGTGGCCTGTCCATGCATTCCATTTGCCAGACTGACTGATGAAGTTGTATTCCATGCCGGCATTCCGGCCATATTGATCCATGGGGTCCTTGATCTTGTTGTTCCTGTCTTCGATACCCTGACGATTCAAAAAATATCCTTTCAGGATTGATCTTTTTTGTACCTGCTGATTGAAGCTGAATGCTGTATAGTTTTGTGCGACAGTTTCTTCTGTTGCCCGTGTTTGTATATTCATCAAGCCAACTCTGGTCTTTTCGCTGATGTTTCCACTGATTCTTGCGCCTGCAAGAATGGGNATCTTGTTGCCAAACTTGTCAAGACCGATCGTNCTGGAATAGAAAGGCCTTATGGGTGGAATACCATAGGTTGCAAACAGATCACTGTTTTCCAGGAAGAAAGTCCTGCGCTCNGGAAAGAAGATATCGAACCTGGTCAAATTGGTAACCTGTCTGTCTACTTCTACTTGCGAAAAATCAGGATTGATGGTGAGGTCAAGATTAAGCGAAGAAGTCAATGCCACCTTTGCATCAAATCCTCCATTGAATTTTCCATTTGCTGGGTTATCATTTTCACGATCAGCATTGTAGGAGCCGGTTGTATAGGGTATAAGAGAGATATTGGATTTGGGAGCTGCCGGAGGATTATCCCACAGTATGGCTCCNGAATATCCAAAATCAAAAAAGTTGAAATTCAGTGGCATGTCGGTCCAAGTGGAATATTCATTGTTCTTCAAATCAGCTCTCAAAACATTGAATCCCCATTTGCTGTTACCTTGCTTGAACCGCAACGTGCTGAAGGGGATGGCAATTTCTGCTATCCAATGATCCTGATGTCGGCTTGTTGCAGAGTACCATTTGTTATCCCAGCTGAAACTCATCTCATCATCAGACTGTCCAACATTGACCAGGTCCTCTGTTTGAACATTATAGGGTGTGATAGAAAAGATGAATCCATTGGTTCGTTGATTTACAGGGTCCAGTGCAATGGTGACTGCATCACTGTCATAAATACCCTGATCTCTTTTCAAAGTTTGGGCAACATAGAAACTCGTGTCCATGGCCTTGATGCCAAAATAAATGAACTGGTTGTCGTAAGTAACCCTGACGAAAGTTTTTCTTTTGGGGCGACCTTCATCATTGGGCCATTTCATGAAAAAATCATGGGCTTCACCCGCCTCGACCCAGTCTTTTTCTTCCAGCATGCCATCAATTTTGATGGGCCCTGTTGATTTTTTTATTTGCAGCTGAAACTGTTCCTGGAATTTCATGCCGTCCTGGCCTGATACGGTTGCAACGCAGAACAGGAGCAAAAAGGATAAAAAATGATTGAGTCGTAACATCGATGTTTGTCTGCCATTAAGAGCGGCCTCAAATTTCGTAAATTCATTGCAAAGGGCCATTTTTTATTATCTTGTTGCTATGCTGTATCGTTTTGGATGGACTTTAATGTGGGTGACTTTCAGGATCTTTTTCAGGAAGATTGATGTGCTGGGAGCAGAAAAATTGCAACATGGCAAACCCGCCATCCTGATTGCCAATCATCCCGCTTCCTTCCTGGATGCCATGGTGCTCGCTGTTTTTCTGGGAAGGCCGATTCACTTTTATGTCCGGGGTGATATATTTTCTCATCCACTTGTTTACAGGATATTGACAAGGTTGCACATGATTCCCATTTTCAGCAGGGAGCATGGAACGGGAAATCTTTCAAAGAACAAGGCAACATTTGATCGGGGTAGAAAACTGCTTTCAGCAGGAAACCTTTTGTTGATTTTTCCTGAAGGGTTCAGCCGGCAATCCAAGCAGGTGGAGCCTTTTAAAAAAGGTGCTGCCCGGGTGGCCTTGCAGACGGCATTTGAAGATGGAAAGGCAGACCATCTCTGCATCCAGACCGTTGCGTTGAATTATTCTCATCATGGCTTTGGTGCCAATCTTTTCATCAGGGTAGGAGAATCACTCGAACTTGGTCAATACGAAAGCACATACCGTGAATTCCCCGCGCAGGCAGTAAACAAGCTTACTGCAGACATGCAGGCGTTGTTTGAAAAAAATGTGATTCACCTCAGAAAAGGTGACCGCACAGAAACCGCAGAAACTGTCATGCGCATGGCTTACCATGATCATGCAGGAAACAAGGAAGGGTATTTTTGGTCTTCCAGAAATATTTGTGAAAAGGTGGCTGACATGAATGATGGAGTTTATGCAGGCTATCAGGAAAAACTATTGCAGTACCACCAAAACCTTCGTCTTCATGGATTAGATGACCTGTGTTTTTCATCTACTGCTAGCAAGACAAACAGCAATATTTTATTCTTGGTTGCTGCACTGCCATTGTATTTCCTGGGAACCATCATCTGGTGGATTCCGTCTAAAATCGGAAAATGGATTACCGACAAAACCGTTACCAGGATTGATTTTTATACCAGTGTGTACAATGGTGTACTCGGATTTCTTGGACTGATCTGGTGGTTGATCTGGCAGTTTGTTTTCTGGTTTGCAGGTCAAAAAATGCTTTGGCTGTTGATGTTTGTGTCACCAGCATTTTGTTTTGTCGCATTGGAATGGACTGATCGGTACTCCAGGCAAAAGGCCTTGTTCCATTTTCAATCCCTGCTCAAAAAAGACCCAGCATTCATTGAGCAAATGAAACAGTTGAGAAAAGAAATCGTATTTGTTTAGGTGAAAACTCTTTTGATGTCAAAACACAATTCGGTAGTTGTAAACAAAGTAAAGCTCTAGTATGCTAATGCGCATTTATCGTTCAAGAAAGCATGCTGCATTCAATCATTTGTTGCCGGATCAATCCTCCAGCAGGTCCGGTCTTCTTTCTTCTGTTCTTTTTATTGCCTGCTCATAGCGCCACTCTTCAATTTTTTTGTGGTCCCCACTCATGAGCACATCGGGCACTTTCCAGCCACGAAATTCAACTGGCCTAGTATAGACAGGCGGTGCAAGCAGGTTGTCCTGGAAGGAGTCAAACAGGGCAGAGGTTTCATCATTCAGCACGCCTGGAATCAACCTGCCAATGGCATCAACAATAACCGCTGCAGCAAGCTCACCTCCACTCATCACAAAATCCCCGATGGATATTTCTTTGGTGATATAGTGATCGCGAATGCGCTGGTCAATTCCCTTGTAATGTCCGCAGATGAACAACAATGATTTTTTCAATGACAGGTTATTGGCCATGCCCTGGTTGAAGACTTCACCATCAGGTGTCAGGTAGATGATTTCGTCGAATTGGTGAACTGCATTCAGTTCTTCAATGGCATTGGCCAGGGGTTCGCACATCATGACCATTCCGGCCCCTCCGCCAAACTGGTAATCATCCACCATGCCATATTCATTGACGGCCCACTTGCGGAGCTGGTGAATGGTGATGTTCAGTAAGCCCTTTGCTGCTGCACGTTTCATGATGGAATGTCCAAACGGACTTTCCATTAACTCGGGAACCACGCTGATGATATGAATGTTCATGATGTAAGTTGTTTAGGTAAGCCTTGGCGCTAGAGATCAGGATCCATAAAATCGCCCAGATCCCTTCGCTCTTTTTTGGTGGGTCTTCCAATCTTAGAAGGCCTTTTTCCTGAGAAGAAAGAAGCTGATTGGTAAGCAATCCTTTCCACTTCTTCAGGTGCTGTCAGGTCTTCATAGTGCTTGATGGCTTCACTGTATTGAACCCTGGTGTGCAACAAAGAAATGACCTTGATGGTCCATTTTTTCTCTTCGGTCTTCACTTCATAAATGTCTCCAGCCTTGACGCCTCTGGAGGCCTTTAGGCTTTCCTCATTCATCTTCACCCTTCCTTTTTCGCATGCCGCACTCGCAGCTGTTCTTGTTTTGAACAACCGGATTGACCAGAGGTATTTGTCCAGGCGGAGTTTCTCTTTTTCCATTTTATCGCTTCCTTCACAAAATTAACCATTTGAGTATAAGTGAACTTTGCTATTTTTCGGTTTCAAGTCAAATACAATGAAAATGAAGCCATTCAAAACCCTTGCCATCCTGTTCAGTTTATTGATATGCCAAGCTACTACGCTACAGGCCCAATCCAAAACGCAGTGGTCTGCAGACGGAACCGGAATATTTTCTCTGAGTAAAAATGCCCTGGTCAAAACGGATGTATTGACCAGTGATGTTGATACCATCATCGGAGCCTTGGCATTGAACAAGGCGGATCTTTTCAAGAAAATGGACAATTATTCCTGGAACGAAAAGACCCGTCAGTTGCTGGTATTTGCCAATACGGCAAGGGTTTGGCGCTACAATACAAAAGGGGATTATTGGCTCTACGACGGCAACACAAAAAAATGGCAGCAACTTGGAAAGTCAAAGCCTGCCCAGACCCTGATGTTTGCGAAAATTTCACCCGATGGAAAGAAAGCTGCCTATGTTTCCGAACAGAATGTATATGTTGAAGACCTGAAAACCGGTGTCATCAAGGCTTTGACAACGGATGGCAACAGGCGCATGATCAACGGTACTTTTGATTGGGTCTATGAAGAGGAGTTCGCTTGTCGTGATGGATTCAGGTGGAGCCCTGACAGCAAGAGAATTGCTTTTTGGCAGGTCAATGCAGACGGAACCAAGGATTTCATGATGATGGACAATACCTCTGGTATATATTCAAAGCCCATCCCTGTAGAGTATCCCAAGGTCGGTGAGGCACCTTCAGCCGTGAGGATTGGGGTGATTGATCTTGCTACGGGCAAGAAAACCTGGATGGCTATTCCCGGAGACCAGCGCCAGCACTATATTCCCCGGATGGAATGGGCTGGCAATGAGGAGGTGATCATCCAGCAGCTTAATAGGAAACAAAATGAAAGCATGCTCTATTTGGCCAATGCTGGCAACGGTAAGGCCTATTCCATTTATTCTGAAAAAGATGCGGCCTGGATTGATATTCTTCCTTCTATTGATGATGATTACAGCTATGGAGGATGGGATTGGCTTGATGAGGGCAAGTCATTTCTTTGGGTTTCTGAGCAGGACGGATGGCGCCATTTGTACCGCATGTCCCGCAACGGAAAAGAGTCAATCCTCCTGACCAAAGGTAATTTTGATATCATCGAAATTGCAGCCGTCAAGGAAAAAGAAGGGTATGTGTATTACTATGCCTCTCCCGACAATGCCACCCAGAAATACCTTTACCGTTCAAGATTGGATGGAAATGCTTTACCTGAAAGGATTACACCCCTTGCCCAGCCAGGGACACACCAATACGATATTTCACCTGCAGCTGATCTTGCCTTTCACAGTTTTTCAAACCACAAAGTGCAGTGGACCACCGAAGCCATCAGACTCAGCACCCATCTTGATGCTGCTGGAAAAAGTGAAGTTCAAAATGCAGTTAACAAAACAGCCAATACGCCTTCAAACCTTGAATTTTTCAAGATCAAAACCGATGAGGGTGTTGAGATGGACGGGTGGATGGTGAAGCCGGAAAATTTCAATCCATCCAAAAAATATCCTGTCGTATTCTTTGTTTACTCCGAACCTGCCGGCGCTAATGCAATAGATCGCTTTGGTGTGGGAAGGAACAGGTTGTATGCCGGCGACATGCGCAAGGATGGCTATGTATATGTCACCATCGACAACAGGGGTACACCAGCCCCCAAGGGCCGTGAGTGGAGAAAGTCCATCTANAGAAAAATTGGTATTGTGAACATTGATGACCANGCNAAGGCCGCCAAAGAAGTGTTCAAGATGGGCTTTATTGATACCAGCCGCGTTGCCGTCTGGGGTTGGAGTGGAGGCGGTTCAGCCACCTTGAACCTCATGTTCAGGTATCCAGAAATTTACAAGACCGGGATTTCCATTGCCGCAGTTGCATTCCAACTGACCTATGACAATATTTACCAGGAACGCTACATGGGATTGCCCCAGGAAAACCGTGAAGATTTTGTAAAGGGATCACCCATCACCCATGCCAAGAACCTCAGGGGAAATCTCTTGTACATCCATGGAACAGGCGATGACAANGTGCATTACCAGAATGCAGAATTGCTGCAGAATGAATTGATCAAATACAACAAGCAATTCCAGTTCATGTCCTACCCCAACAGGAGCCATAGCATTTCTGAAGGTGAAGGCACCACCAGGCATTTGTCAACGCTGTATACCAATTATCTGAAGCAGTATTGTCCTCCGGGTGGGAAGTAGATTTGATTAATAGGTATAAGGACTGCATCAACTAGCCTGACATGACACTTAGAAAAACTGAGATCGCGGACCTGGATACTTTATTTGGGTTTCAACTTGACAAAGAAGCTGGATATATGGCAGCATTTATGCCAAAAGACCCGACTGACAGATCTGCTTATATAAACAAGTACACAAAATTGTTGATCGACCCCTCAGTTAACAACCAGACCATTATAGTTGACGGTATCATCGTTGGTAGCATTGCGAAATTTGTAATGGAAGGTGATGCAGAAATTACCTATTGGTTAGACAGACAATTTTGGGGGCAAGGCATTGCCACAAAAGCCCTTAATTATTTTCTTCAAATTGAAACAGCAAGACCAATTATTGGGCGTATTGCTTTTGATAATTTTGGTTCTCAAAAAGTGCTGGAAAAATGTGGCTTCAAAAAAATTGGCGCTGANAAAGGTTTTGCAAATGCTCGGCAAATGGAGATTGAAGAATTTATTTATAAACTGAGTTAAAAATACAATGTAGAAAAACGCCTTATAACATGGTCACTACGTAATCGTGCTGCTTTATTTGGATATATAGTTTGTGATCAAACGGCTGATTTTAGCAAATGATTTTATTCGGTTTACAGGGACAGCAGTCTCATGTCCTTATTTTCTAAAATTTCTTTCGAATAGCCATTCATCCCTACTTCATACATGGTTGCTGCGAGTTGTTGGTCTGTTATGCTTAGGTTATTGCCTAGCAATTTTATGATTGGATATAGCAGTCTTGAAACAGTATAAAAGGAATTGGGTTCTTTTCTTTTTGTTGTGGGGTAAATGTATCCAGGCCTGAATGCATAAAAGGATTTAAAACCCAATCCAGCAAGCGCATTCTCAATAGCCCCTTTGTCTCTTGCAAATTGCATTTTACTTTTTTCAGTTCTATCAGCCCCTTGGCCACTCAATAAACAAAATGTAGCGTTAGGTGATTTTTCATGAATGGATTTGGCCAGGTTGTATGGGTAGTCAACATTGATTTTTCTGAACTCCTCAGCAGGGACGGCGCCTGTATAGACCCCCAAACAATAAAAGACTACATCAACACCAGAAAATAAATGAGCCAAATGATGATAATCCAGAAAATCATCGACGATCACTTCCTTGTATTTTTCATTGCTGCGNTGCGTGGGTTTTCTGACAAGGGCAATGACCTCATCAACTACATTGCAATTCAAACATGATTGAAGCAAAATACCACCCACCATTCCAGTACTGCCTGTGATAATTACTTTCTTTTTCATTTTGCTCCTGTAATCGCTAACAATGTTTAGTTAACTAATCTTTCCTTGCCATACAACATCAACATCTTCATCAACATCCTCATCAATCAATCACAACCCTCATCCCTTACCCCTCATCCCTTACTCCCCCGCAAAATACTGATGGAAATAAGGAATCGTTTCAATCCCTTTGTAGAAATTGTACAGGTCATATTTCTCATTGGGTGAATGCAAGTTGTCGCTGTCGAGGCCAAAACCCATGAAAACAATTTTTACCCCCAATTCTTTTTCAAACAAGGAACAGATCGGGATGCTGCCGCCACCACGCACGGGTACCGGAGCCTTACCAAAGGTATGTTCGATGGCCTTTGATGCAGCCTGGTAGCCTTTAGAATCAATCGGTGTGAGATAAGGTTCTCCACCATGGTGTTCTGTGGCTTTTACAGTTACGCCTGATGGGGCAATCTTCCTGAAGTAATCCAGGAGGATGGCAGTAATTTTTTCTGATGACTGGTTGGGCACCAAACGGGCAGAGATTTTGGCTGTTGCCTTGGAAGGCAGCACTGTCTTCGCGCCTTCTCCGGTATATCCGCCCCAAATACCGTTCACTTCTATGGTTGGACGAATGCCTGTTCTTTCGTTGGTGCTGTATCCTTTCTCACCATAGACAGCATCAATGCCCAGGTCTTGTTTGTATTCATTTTCATCAAATGGTGCCGCTGCCATCAAGGTACGTTCTGCAGCGCTTGATTCCAGTACATCATCATAAAATCCAGGAATGGTGATATGGTTCTGTTCATCATGGCAGGAAGCAATCATCCTATCATCCTCGCCAGGATGGTCGCAGGATTTGCTACCGCGCCACCGTATACGCCGCTGTGCAGGTCGCGGTTGGGGCCAGTCACTTCCACTTCGATATAACTCAATCCACGCACACCTGTATCGATGGAAGGGGTATCCATGCTGATCATGGCCGTATCACTGATCAGCACCACATCTGCTTTCAACAAGTCATGGTGGCTGGCAACAAATTTCCCCAGGTTAGGAGAACCAATTTCTTCTTCCCCTTCAATACAAAATTTGATATTGGTTTTCAAGGCATTGTTCCTGACCATCACCTCGAGTGCCTTAACATGCATATAAAACTGTCCCTTGTCATCACAGGCGCCGCGTGCAAAAATTTTGCCGTCCTTGATCACCGGTTCAAAAGGACCGCTGTGCCAGAGCTCCAAAGGGTCGGCAGGTTGAACATCATAATGACCATAAACAAGCACGGTCGGAAAGGAAGGATCAACCAACTTTTCTCCATAAACAATCGGATGCCCAGCGGTTTGATGGATCTCAGCGCGGTCTGCTCCCGCATCCAATAGGGATTGTTTGACGGCCTCAGCACAGCGTATCATATCACCCTTGTGTTCGCTGTTGGCACTGATGGAAGGAATCCTCAGCAAATCCAACAGTTCATTCAGGAAACGGTCTTTGTTTTGGTCAATGTATTGTTTCATTTTAAATTGTGTTTTATGTACACATTAGATTTCATAATATTTTAACAGAAAAATTTTGTAATTCCAAAACCCTCCCTATATTTGATGCACGATTGCGTGTCATATTTTCAGCCTTTGTGAATTCAACTCTTCAAAGAGTAGTTTTTGCAAAGGCTGAATCCTTTTTAGGGCTTATGTGAGATCATTATTTTGCCAGCAATCTTCCTTCTACAAATTTCCAGTTCACCAGGTTAAACCAATTGCTTACATACTCTGCACGCCTGTTCTGGTATTTGAGGTAATAGGCATGCTCCCAAACGTCAAGACCCAGCAATGGTAAGCCTTTCACCGGCGAAACATCCATCAGTGGATTGTCTTGATTGGGGGTAGAACCAATCTGCAATTTCTTATCTCCATCCAGGTAAAGCCAGGCCCATCCACTGCCAAACCTGGTCATGGCTGCATCACTCATTTTTGTTTTGAAGTTTTCAAAGCTGTTGAAAGTAGACATCAGCGCCTGCTTCAAGGGGCCTTCATGAAGGGCGGTACCAGGAGCCTGCATGCTCTTCCAAAAAAGTTCATGGTTGTAATGGCCGCCACCATTGTTGCGCAACTTGGCAGAGTATTTAGAAATATTGCTGAGGGCAAGTTCCAGGCTGGTGTTTTCACCTTTGAACTCCGCCATTGCCGCATCGTTCAGGTTCTTGGTGTAGGCTGCAGCATGTTTGGTATGATGGATTTCCATGGTCATGGCATCCACATAAGGCTCCAGTGCATTGTAGGCATAGGGGAGGGGAGTTTGTACAAATGGAGTGGGTTGTATTGAATTGCTGGCCAAGAGGGAGCCAGGAACCATGCCCAATGCTCCTGCTGCCATGGTTCCCTTTACTGTGGTGCTGATGAATTTTCTGCGTGAGCTGTTGGTGTGCATGGTATTTTATTTAAGGTAAAGTTCATGATCCTGCTGCAATCTTCCGTTTGAAGAGGCCTTGTATTTTTCTGAAAAAACGGAAATAATATTCATTGTTGAACAATTGGGAATCGTTCATCGCCTTATAAACAAGAAACAATCCGATAGGGAGAAGTACGATACTGGAGAGCCAGATGCCCAGGAATGGCCCCATGATGTCCTGTTTGACAAATTTTTCTCCGAACATGTTCAGGAGATGAAATACAAGGAAGAATACAACCGCCACTACCAATGGCATCCCAAGCCCACCTTTTCTGATGATGGAGCCCAGTGGTGCACCGATCAGGAACAGCACGATGCAGGCAAAGGAAAGTGAATATTTCTTGTGCCATTGCAACCTGTAAAAACGCCAGTCTCGCTCCCTTTGCTCATGGTCGGTAGCAATCAATTCAAGAGAACTTTTGACCAAGTTGATTTTGTCGGCTGCTTTTGAAAAGGCAACATTGATGACAGAATCAGGCAGGTTGTATCCATAGGTTTTGGCCTTTTGAGGGCGGCCTGGCTTTCCTGTTTTCCACCCTTTTTCAAAATATTTGCCGAACAGGTAATAGCTGGTGATCTCTTTGTTCATGCGCACTGATTCAATCCGCTTGAGTTCCTTGCCAATGGAATCGGTTGATTTTTGAAGTTGTCTGACATTCAGCATTTCATAGCTGCTCTTGAACATGCTGTCAGGTGTTTTGAGCACATCAAAACTGCTCAGGTCGAATACTTTTTTGTACTTCTTGAAACCCAGGCGGTAGTAGTCTGTCTGCTTGGTATTGTAGGGACCTTTTTCTTGGTAGCGCCATCCGTTTTCAAGATCGAATTCAAGAAATTTCTTGTCTTCGCTGACACTCATTTTACCTTTTTCTGCGATGATGATGTTGTCCTGAAGGGAGTATTGGTTCTCGTAAATCACCACCTTGCTGATGCTGTTGCCATCATCTTCTTTTTTGCCTACTTTGATGGCAAAGCCAGGAATCTTGTCGTAAAAAATACCTTCTTTGATGTCAAAGGCTGGTTTTGCCACACGGATATCATAAAGCATGGTGGTAAACTTCAGGTTGGCAACAGGCATTACATAATTGGAAATCAGGAATGCCAACACGCTGATGACAACGGAGATGACCAGCAGGGGGCGCATGAACCGGAGCAACGGAATCCCGGCTGATTTGATGGCAACAAGTTCGAAACTTTCGCCCAAGTTACCAAAGGTCATGATGGAAGAAATCAGGATGGCAAGAGGGAGTGCCAATGGAATGGCTGTGACGGTGACATAAGATGTCAATTCAAGAATGCTGGTCAGGTCAAGCCCTTTTCCTACCAAGTCATCAATGTATTTCCAAAAAAATTGCATCACCAGCACGAAGAGTGTGATGAAGAAGGTCGCGATGAATGGACCGATGAATGCTTTTAAAACGAGTTTATCAAGCTTTTTGAACATTGTTAATTACCCAGCCTGTGGAACAGATCATGCACTTGTACACCCCAAAGTCTTGACTGGTCAGCAATTTCCTTTTTTTCTGCGAAATCCTTGATGACCAAGATGGTCTGGCTGCTTACTTCTGATTTTTCGATTGAAAATTCAAAATATTCGTTTTGAGGGGCATGGAGCCAGTGAAAACGGATGAATTTGTTTTCCTCTGCCTCCAGCACTTCAGCTTTTTCAACAGAACCATTCCAGGAAAAGCTGAACACAGTATCTCTTTCATCTACCTTGTCGGCAAACCATTCCTGCAATCCGGCAGGGGTTGACAGAAATTCATACAAGATGCTGGGTGAACATCTTACGGGGTACTCTATGGAAAATAACTGTTTGCTCATGTTGTTTTGTATTGGTCTCTAATCACAATTTATCTGCCTGCACCTTGCAATGATAGAAAAATATCGGAATTGAAAAAATATAATTTGATGTTTCTTTCCAACTTTTTATCCGTGATTTTCCCCATTTCAAAATGGTGTTTTTACGGGGTTGAATATCAATGTTTTATGTGAAATTTTCAATTTTGGACTTGCTTAACGGCTTCATTTAACAATATTTTCGCAATAATCGCGTTTTGATAAGGTTAAGAACCGTCCTTAAGAAAATCAATTTAAAATCCATCCTATGAGCATGCGCCAACTGCGTATAAGCCAGTCCATCACCTTACGCGAATCTCCAAGTCTTGAAAAATACCTTCAAGACATCAGCAAAGTTCCCATGATCAGTGCAGAAGAGGAAGTCAGGTTGGCAGATTTAATCAGAAAAGGAGACCAATCAGCATTAGAACAACTTACAAAAGCCAATCTACGCTTCGTCGTTTCGGTGGCAAAACAATACCAACACCAGGGATTATCACTTTCAGACCTCATCAACGAGGGAAACCTGGGTTTGATCCGTGCTGCAAAGAGATTTGACGAGACCAAAGGTTTCAGGTTCATTTCTTATGCCGTATGGTGGATTCGCCAAAGCATCTTGCAGGCATTGGCAGACCAGTCGCGCATCGTCAGGGTTCCCTTGAACAGGGTTGGCGTTCGCAACAAGATTGCCAGGGCCGCCCAGCACCTTGAACAGGATTTTGAAAGGGAGCCGACGGCTGAAGAAATATCCGAATACCTTGAAATGGATCTTGAAGAAGTGTCCTCAACCATTAACCTGGCCAACAGGCATGTCAGCATTGATTCTCCTGTGGGTGAAGACGGAGAAGGTACCATGATTGATGTGATGGAAAACAAGGAAGCCGATGCGGCAGACCATGAAATACAGCATGAATCAATGCATTATGAAATTGAGCTTGCCCTCCGCAGTTTACCGGAAAAACAACAGAAAGTGATCAGGTGTCTTTATGGGATTGGGATGGACACTCCCATGGGCATGGAAGATATTGGTGTAGAGTGCAACCTCACCCGTGAAAGGGTCAGGCAGATCAGGGACAAGGCTTTGGAAGCATTGAGGTTTACCGCCAATACGATGCGCCTGAGAACCTTCCTTTAGCGCTGACTTGATAGCACGATACGTTAAATGCAGAATCATTAACTTTGCAAGAATGAACATCCCATGGTGTTCATTTTTTCATTAAAGCCGCAAGAACATGTTTGAAAATTTAAGTGAAAAGATAGCCTCAGCCTTCAAGCAAATCAAGGGTGAAGGAAGGATATCAGACCTCAATGTAGCCAATACTGTCAAGGATATCAGAAAGGCATTGTTGGACGCAGACGTCAACTTCAAGATTGCCAAGGAATTCACTGATAAGGTGAAGGAAAAGGCCATGGGACAAAAAGTATTGACTGCCGTGAGCCCAGGTCAGCTCATGATCAAGATTGTGCAGGATGAGCTGACGGAATTGATGGGCGGTATGGCCAGTGGCTTCAATGCCACTGGGAATCCGGCCATCATCCTCATTGCTGGTTTGCAGGGTTCTGGTAAGACCACTTTCAGTGGTAAGCTGGCCAATTACCTCAAAACTCAAAAAGGCAAATCTCCCTTGCTGGTAGCAGCAGATGTGTACAGGCCTGCAGCCATTGACCAGCTCAAGGTTTTGGGAGGGCAGATTGGCGTTGATGTATATGCCGAGCCTGAAAACAAGGACCCAAGGGCGATTGCAGAAAATGCACTGAAACAGGCAAAGACAACCAATAAAAATGTAGTCATCATTGATACAGCAGGCCGTTTGGCGGTAGATGAGGTGATGATGAATGAGGTTGCAGGCCTCAAAGCAGCGCTGCAACCACAGGAAATCCTTTTTGTGGTGGATTCAATGACCGGACAGGATGCAGTNAATACCGCCAAGGCNTTCAACGAAAGGCTTGATTTTACTGGTGTTGTGCTCACCAAATTGGATGGTGATACCAGGGGTGGTGCTGCCTTGTCCATTAAATACACCGTTCAAAAGCCTATCAAGTTCATCAGCAGTGGTGAGAAGATGGAGACCCTGGATGTTTTCTATCCAGACCGCATGGCCCAGCGTATTCTCGGAATGGGCGATATCGCTTCTTTGGTGGAAAGGGCACAGGCCCAGTTTGATGAGGAGCAGGCCAAGAAACTGGAGAAGAAAATAAGAAAGAACCAATTTGACTTTCAGGACTTCCTGGACCAACTGCAGCAGATCAAAAAAATGGGGAATCTCAAAGATCTGATGGGCATGATCCCTGGAATGGGCAAGGCCTTGAAAGATATTGATATCAGTGATGACGCCTTCAAAGGTGTGGAATCCATCATCAGCTCTATGACGCCATTTGAGAGATCCAATCCAGACGTTATCGACCTCAAGCGCAAGCAACGCATTGCCAAAGGTTGTGGAAGGGACATGAACGAAGTCAATCAGTTCTTTAAACAGTTTGAACAGATGAAGCAAATGATGAAGGGAATGAACAACATGCCCGCCATGCCCAGGATGGGCGGCAGGCGATAATCATAAAAGATGGAAGAATGTTTTTATGATGTTTTTCACGTTTTTTACTGACAGTTGTTTTTGGTAGTTCTTCCCTAATACCTATATTTGCACCTCNATTCGAAACAATTTTATTCACCACCCACTAAAAATTTTCATTTTTTATGGCTGTCAAAATCAGACTCCAACGTCACGGAAGCAAGAAGCGTCCATTCTATTTCATCGTAGTAGCAGATGCTCGCGCACCTCGCGATGGTAAATTTATCCAGAAGATCGGTACTTACAATCCGCTCACCCATCCCGCAACTGTATTGGTAGACCGTCAGAAGTCACTTGAGTGGCTGAACAATGGTGCACAACCAACTGATACTGTTCGCAAGATCCTTTCAACCAAAGGTGTTCTTTTCTTGAAGCATTTGCTTCGTGGAGTTGACCTTGGCTTGTTTGATCATGCTACAGCAATGACCAAGTTTGAAGCTTGGCACCAGGAGCAGGAATCAAAAACAAGGGCTCGTCAAGAAGCTGCCGCCCGCGAACGCCGTCAAAGGCCTCGTCAGGCTGCTGCCAGCCGTCCAACCCCTGTTCAAGTTGCACAACCTGAACAAACTGAACAGCCAGACGCTCCTTCAGCTGAATAAGCCAAAAAAACAAAATCAAAAGCCTCGTTCAATACGGGGCTTTTTTATGCCATGGAAAATTATTTAAGCATTGGAAAACTCGCAGCCACCTTTGGGGTGAAGGGAGAGGTAGTATTGGAGCACCACCTTGGTGAAGATGCCAGCCTTGAGGGCGTAGTGGCTATTTTTATTGAAGAGTTTACCGGTAAGTTCATTCCTTATTTTATTGCCGGTCACAAGACAAAATCCGGTACTGAGATGATCCTCAGTCTGGAAGGAATCGAAAGCCCAGAGAGTGCCAAGCGGTTTCTCCGCAAAAAAATATGGCTCAAGGAAGAGGATGTTAAAAAAACAGCTTCTTCCACTGCACCCATCTCTATGCTGGGTTTCATGGTATATGACAAGAAAAAACCCTTGTCTACTGTGCTGGAAGTGATTGAGCAACCTGTTCAGATCCTGCTGCGCATTGAGATGCAAGGAAAAGAAGTGCTGGTTCCAATCAATGAAAGCACGCTTGACAAGATAGACCACAAGCAAGGGAAAATTTACGTAACGTTACCAGATGGATTGCTTGATATTTATCTAAATTGAGTTGACATTTCTCTCTCCTTATGGCTGGTCAGCAACCCTATATTGCCCATTTTGACCTGGATGCTTTTTTCGTTTCCGTGGAGAGAATTCTCGACCCTTCATTGGTTGGTAAAGCATTGATTCTAGGAGGATCCAGAGAACGAGGAGTGGTCAGCACCTGCAGTTATGAAGCCAGGAAATTTGGTGTGCATTCCGCCATGCCCATGGCGAGGGCTGTTGCCCTTTGCCCTCATGCTATCGTGATGCAAGGAACCCGTGGGCAATACAGCAAATTTTCACAATGGGTCACCGATATCATTGCTGCCAAATCTCCCCTTTACGAGAAAGCTTCTATCGATGAGTTTTATATAGACTTGACAGGCATGGACAGNTTTTTTGATCCACTTCAATGGACAATCGACCTTCGCAANGAAATCATGGAAACCACCGGCTTGCCCATTTCCTTCGGGCTGGCCTCCAACAAGATGGTGGCAAAAATGGCCACCAATGCGGCCAAGCCCAATGGTTTTTTGCAGGTGTTGCCGGGAAAAGAAAAAGAGTTTCTTGCCCCTTTGCAAGTAGGTGAGATACCCGGAGTGGGAGAACACATGTTGAAAACCATGCATTCCCTGGGCATCATGACCATCAGTGACTTGTCTGCCTATCCCCAGCACCTGTTAGAACAGAATTTTGGAAAATACGCAGAGGTTTTACAACAAAAAGCAGCGGGCAATCATGCAGGATCCGTACACCATTTTCATGAGGCTAAATCAATTTCAACAGAGCATACTTTTTCAGAAAATACCTCGGATATAGATTTTTTACAATCCGAACTCCTGCGAATGACAGAAAAACTGGGTCATGAACTAAGGGATGATGGCAAGATGACCAAATGTGTTGCGGTAAAAATAAGGTATCCTGATTTTGAGACCCATACCCGTCAAATGGCCATTGCGCCGACTTCCTATGATGATGAGTTGATCAAGGTGGTAAAAGAACTGTTTGGGGATCTTTATGAAAAAAAGCATTCCGTAAGGTTGGTAGGTGTCAGGTTCAGTGAGCTTACCTCCACCAGTCTTCAGACCGATCTTTTTGAAAACAGGGTCCGAAAAGCCAGTTTGTATACCGCCATTGATGCTGTGAAGTTGCGGTTTGGTAAAAAATCGGTGGGCAGGGGAGGCTGAAAATTGTGTATAAATAAAACTACTAACCCGAGTAGTCTCTGGGTAAAATTCAATTACTTAGCGAAAATTAAGTTCAATGGGATTAAAACTGGGTGAAGACGCTCCTAACTTTCAAGCCATCTCAACCATGGGGGAATTTGATTTGTATTCATTCCTTGGTTCAAGTTGGGGTATTATTTTTTCCCATCCAGGTGCCTTTACACCCGTATGCACGACAGAATTGGGCGAGGTGGCAAAGTTGAAAGACGCTTTTGATAAACGTAATGTAAAAGTTGTNGGACTTACTACTGACAGTTTGGAAAAGCTACACGACTGGGTTAAAGATATCAACGAAACACANCAGTGCACGGTCAATTTCCCCATAATTGCTGACCACTCTCACAAGATTGCCTCATTGTATGGCATGATTCATCCTGATGCTTCTGCTACGTTTACGGTCAGGTCATTGTTCATCATTTCACCCAGCAAGGAGGTAAAGCTCAAAATAACTTACCCAGCATCCCTTGGAAGAAATTTTGTTGAAATTTTGAGGGCCATTGACGGGCTTCAGCTCTCAGCCGAACATGCGGTTGTTGCTCCAGCCAACTGGAAGCAGGGGGAAGACCTGATTGTTGCTCCACAACTTTCAGATGAAGTGGCAAAGCTTCGTTTTCCCAAAGGCATTAAACAGATCAGGCCATATTTGCGCTACACGCCACAGCCGGAATAAGGAGGACAAAAGGGGTCAGTTTTTATTTCTATCCCAGTAAACGGCCAAACCCCTCAACTAATCATTACCTTTGCAGCATGTCTAAGCAGAATATCCGCAGCTTCAGCAAGGAAGAAATCGGAGAATACCTTGAATCAATTGGGGAGAAAAAGTTTCGTTTGCAGCAAATTTGGGAATGGTTATGGCAAAAGCATGCCTTTGATTTCCAGTCGATGTCCAATCTTTCTAAAGAACTGAGGGCAAATCTCGAAGAGAAATTTACCCTGCCTTCTCTTTCTGTCGATGCCAAGCAGGTGAGTGAGGATGGAACAGTGAAATCCCGCTTCAAAACCCACGACGGTTTCAAAGTAGAAGGGGTGTTGATCCCTACCGCAGAAAGGCTNACCGCCTGCGTTTCCTCCCAGATTGGTTGCAGNCTCAGCTGCAAATTCTGTGCTACCGGCTTTATGGAGAGGGAGAGAAATCTTTCTTTTGATGAGATTTACGACGAGGTTGTGCTGCTCAACCAGCAGGCCATGAGCATTTACGGGAAGAAATTGACCAATATTGTTTTCATGGGCATGGGTGAGCCATTGCTCAACTACAAGAACGTGCTAAAGGCCATTGAAAGGATTACTGCTCCGGATGGATTGGCAATGGGCTCCAGGAGGATTACCGTCTCCACAGCAGGGGTTTCTAAAATGATCCGTCAGTTGGGTGATGATCAGGTCAAGTTCAAGCTTGCTGTTT
>Ga0063231_10000036_pt1 | contig 29549 bp, 40 predicted proteins | sample LauGreSu1BDMLBSD_2_FD_56231 | JGI IMG/M metagenome (GOLD analysis project Ga0063231, IMG submission 56231) | Freshwater lake microbial communities from Lake Michigan, USA - Su13.BD.MLB.SD v2 (version 2) | ecosystem: Environmental > Aquatic > Freshwater > Lake | place: Lake Michigan, USA...
TCCTTTAGTGCCGCGTTGGCATATTCTGCGGTGTTTCGTGTTAGGCCAAGTTTTGAGGGAGTAGCGAAGCCCTCGATTTCCCCTTCGCTGAGTAGTTCAATGATGTTTGCGTAGGACGTAGAATCTAGATTGTCTTTTGCCGTGGATGGTCCACTGCGGCTACCGCCACCACCTTTGCCGCCACCGCCACCACCGCCGTAAATAGTCATGCGGTCACCTGCACAATGTCAATGCCAGCGCTAACAACTACACTGCCAACTATGGTTTCTCCGTAAACAACGGGCACTGGAACTCCTGCGCGACTAACATTTTGAATTCCGCTGAAACTGAAGCTTTTGCGTGGATCACCTTCGTCCGCAGTATTGATTTTTGGCGTAGGAGTGAGTAGCTGGGCAATACCGCCAAGCACTAGGCTTGTACCGAGGCCAAATAATATGGTGCCAGCAATATTAAAACCAGCCGCTGTTGCCGCAACTGCTCCTGTAGTGGCTGTAGCGGCCTGGGCGGCGGTGGCGGCTGCCCACCCTACACCTGGGATGAACGCCAAGGCTATCATTGCTATGCCAAGAATAATCCGTCCAGCCGAGCCAGCACCAGCGACAATGGGAATAATCCGTAGCTCCTGTCCCATTGGGCTGTGCAGGTCTTCCTCTCCCAGGTCATGGGCGGCAGTTCTCACGCGGTAGTGCTGCTGCGCCATGTGCTGCTCCAGCTCAGGCCAATTTGCCAGCAGGAATCGCACTGCCTCTGCTGCGGATGCCACGTCTGCCTCTAGCACGCGATGGCCGACAAACTTTGCGAGTTCCCCGTAAAGCCTGATCTTACGCAGCATAACGCAACCTCCTGCCCGTACATTTTAGGAGCCACCCGCCATAAAGCTCGCGGCAACTTAAGCGGTTCTGTAAATGATGCAGAATCGTCTGCTCGCCTAAATAAACGCCGCAATGATTCAGGCCCCTGCTGGCGATGCTCATAAACAACAAATCGCCACGGCCCAGTTCTTCCTCGGGTAGCAGTTCACGAAAGCCAGTGGCCTTCCACTTGTCATCAAAATATGGCTGTGCTTGGAAGTCAGTCGGCGTACCAATGCGCTCCCAATCGCGCAGCATAATGCCCTGCTCGGCATACCAGTCACGTGCCAGACTCCAGCAGTCATGCACGCCCCACACCCATGAGCGGCCAACAATCGGTGCCTTGTAACCTGATGGTTTACAGGCGCCCCATTGCAGCGTATTAGGGTTGACGATGTACCAGGGTAAGCCACTGGTTTCACACGAGGCTAAGTCTGCTGCTGATGGTGCTGCTGGGGTCAATGGGTGGGAATGAAAAATGGCAACAATTTCTCCTTCGTCTTCAGCCGCTGCGTAGTCGTCAGGGCTAAGCACAAAAAAGTCGTTAGGTGATTCAGCTAGGTTCTGGCACGGCCAATAGTGCTCGCGGCCTTTAATGATGACCACCAGCCCGCACGCCTCCCGTGGCAGGCACTGCTGGGCATGTTCAATGGCGGCCTCTCTCCACGTCATCATGCTGTTGCTGAGTTGATGCCAGGGAAGCTACCGAATGGTAGCTCTGCGTTCGCACCAAACCTTGCCTTGCAACTTGCCAGTCGCTTGCCGCATACATCAAGAGATGCAAGAGCTACAGCGTTATCTTCAGCATCAAAGTAGCTGGTGCCGTTGTATCCGCACTCATTCGACCGGTAACGCCACTGGCAAATATTACCGATGCACTGCCGCTTGGGTGCCCGGACCCCTGCCAGGTCCATCGCGCTGACCATTTCAAACTCAACCACGTCTCGGGTTTCAGCCGTTTTGCGGTCGATGTAGAAAATCTCCTGCGGGAATTCAGCAGTTTCATCTGCTGTGGCGTTGGTGGATTCAAGAAGAATCCTGCCGCTATCTTCCAGCAACAGGTAAAAATTGTCTTCCGTTAGCAGTGCGTCGCCACTAGCTGCGAAGTTGATCGGGTCTAGATAACGAGCTAGTGTGCGGATGCGCGTCAGCTTTGCACCTTCTAGGCCATTGGGCAGCGTCAACAAGATAGCTGTGATGGTGCCGAAGATATTGCTGACGCGAATTTTGGGCCTTGGTAGCTGCCCCTGTCCGCTATATTCAAAGCCGTCGGCCTCAATAGGCATATGCAAGTATTCGTTGTTCCTCCAAAAGATATTGCCGTAAGTCAATAGATCGTTGCTACCGGCATGGAAGCGGTAAATTTCGCTGCTGCCGTGGATGTTAGAATTGAGGCTAAGCTCAAACATCTCGATGATGGCATCTGGCGATGGCGTTTGAAGGTCGCCCGCAATGATCGACACTGCCATCCAGGTGACAGTGCCATCCTGCACTTCGTTGCCAATGACCGTCGGCCAAAATGGTTCAGCAGTACCAGATGTACCCGCAACGATGCAGCGGTAGAAGAAGCCGCCGCCATTATCTGTATAGGCACGAACAAGAGTGCCGACGGTGTACGCAGTGCTGCTAATCCACGCAACAGTGACTGCCATCGCTTAAGGCTCAAACACTTGACGAAAATTAGCGCTAATCGTTGCCCTGTTGTTATATGGAATTGTCTTTGTCCATTGCTCGCAAACCCACCTGTATGAAGTCGTTTCGCCCAATGGTACCCAGTCAAACGATGCACCATCGCTAGCGCGTTCGTCAAGGAAGGCTTCAATCGTATCAGCCTCAGTTTCTGTAATATTTGTCCAAGATAGCGACCAAACTTTAGGATTTTGATTTAAGCCAAAACGAATTCTTTGTTCATAACCGTCCCCGAACTGAATCCTACGGATTTTGGGAGTCGATTCCTTACTGGCTCCGTAATCGGGAGTAATGCTGGGAAAGGTTGCCATGTCTACAGATCAAGCGTGATGATGCCATTGGTAACATAATTGCAACTTATGACCTGCGCGTCATCTGGGCTGGTGCCGTAAGTGGCCTCCTGAATGATACCATTGAACACAATTTTCTTGGTGCTGGATAGGTACAGCTCAAACAATGCTAGGCCAGCGTCCCCAGGGCTGTTGACAGCTTCGATAAAACTATTGTTCCCGCCGTCATAGATCAAATCAGCGGACCCGCTGCCAGAAATGATGCCGCCAGCAGTGCGAACGTAGGTATCGCCAGCCCTGGTGCTTTCAAGGATCTCCTTTGTGACCCTTATCGTCCACGACTTAACGGCAGTCAAGGTTGCAGCCGCACCGCCAGTGGCGTTGAATCTCACGAAGCCTTCGTAACCTTGAAAATAGCTTGAAGTCATCGCGTCAGCAAGCCTCCGGGTCTCTGTTGTTTGATGATCTCCGCCTGTACGGCGGCGCTGATCACTCGGCCCAGCGCGGCTCCCTGTTGCTGGTTGCCCTCCACGCCAGTGCCCTTCGCATCCACGTTCACTGTAACGCTAATGTCGCCACCGCCAGCACCCGAAGCATCGACCCCTAGGCGGCCACCAGGCCCCTTAGAGAGGGGCATGATCGCCTCTGGGCCGGCCTCACCCATGACCCCGGTGTTCATCACGCCGCCAGCGGCGAACTTGAACAGAGTGGGACCGCTGACGATCGAGTTAGTGAACGCCCCGCCCATGGCAAATGGGGTGATGCTCTTATCGAAATAGGCGCCATTTGCAGCAGCGAAGATTGGCGAGCCCTGTCCAATGGCTGCAGCCTCTGGGCTGACAGCAGTTCCAAGGCCGCCACCAGGAAACAGCTTCAGGGCCTGGTTCAAGATGGTCATCACGATCCATTTCTGGATGATCTGAGCCGCCATGTCCAGGAAGTAGTCAGCCGTGCGCTGGAAGAAGTTAGCCAGCGCCTCTTGAGCTGACATGCTGCCACTGATCACGCCCCTGAAGGATTCGGAGAAGGCGCCACCAATAGCGTCAGCAGCAGCAATAACTTGGTTGGCTGGGTCAATAAGATCAGTTAGCTCTTTCTTGAGATCGCCAATTCTTCCTTCAACTTTTTCACGGGGGGAAACGATGGCGCCTTCGGCGGCATCACGAGCGCCTTTGGCAGCCCCGCCTGCTTCGCCCTTTGCCTTCTCGGCTAACTTATTCCGCAGGTCAAGAATCGCTTGAAGCTTTTTCCTTAGCTCCTCCTGCTTCCCGACATCTTCGGTCGTTGCAATGAGGTCGGCAAGCGTGGCTTCTGTTAGCCTGAAGGTGCCATCAACAAGCTTCGGATTCAGCTTAAGCCTTTCCAGCTCAGCTCTTACAGCTTGATTCGTGGTGGCCTCAAGACCAGTCAAGACACTATTTAAGTCCCTCGTAATTTCAAGAACGCGCATTTCTCCTTCAATAAGCTCTGGGGCAACGCCATCGAAAGCCAAGCGATTGCGTTCCTTGCGCTTTTGAATCTCAAATTCAAGTTCTCGATTTTGCTCTTTATACTGAAGAATTGGCGCTAAGACCTGCTGTTCAAACGCAAAGCGAGCTGCCTCGGACTGAACCTCAAGCCTTTGCTTCTCAACGGTTGTTGCGCCTACGGTCGCCGCCTTAATTTTTTCCATTATTCCGAGATATTGCTGCATCAAGTCATTGATGCCAACGAGCTGAGGAGCAGTGGGGAGCGCAGGCATTGCGGGAGGGGCCGGAGCCACCGGGGCAGCGCCTACGGCGCCAGAGGAGACCTGAGCGGCGGCGCCAGCAGACGCGGCCTGGCCAGTCCCGCCAGCAAGCCCCCTGACCATCCTTCCGGTCTTTCTGCTGAAATATCCAACGCCTTCCTGGAGATAAATGTCGGGATCCGCCTTGCTAGAGACGGCCTTGCCGAGTTGCAAAAATGGCAGAGAAGCGTAAGGATCGGCCTTGCCATTCATCCAGGATTCCTGGTGGGTGTGCGGCCCAGTGCTTCTTCCAGTGCTACCAACAGCAGCCAGTCTTTGGTTTGCTTCAAATCGTTGTCCGACCTTGACGAAAATTTCATCAAGGTGGCCCGACAAGACAGTCATGCCATTGTCCAGGGCAACTTTAAGCGTATTCCCGTATCCAGCTATCCAGCCAGCAGACAGAACCTTGCCTCCCATTTCATATCCAAGCGCCGTGCCAGTTGGCGCCGCAATATCTACGCCAGCGTGCGTCTCGCCCCAGCGCTTCCCAGGGCGACTTGTAATCGGGAAGCCGTCAACAGACGTTCCCGTGTAGCCACCTTCCGCCTGAACTGCTAGGCCTTCCTGCGCTACGATTTGCTTTTTCTTCTCCAGATCAATCTCAACTTCATAGCGATGCTTCGCCATGGCTAGGCGATATTCCTCAATCTGCACAACATAGTCGCCAATCTGCCTTTCAATTTGCAGCCGAGAGCGAGACACATCACGCGAGAACTCATCGCGTTGAATAGCCATCTGAGAAACCCGATCCTCAACTTGAAGCTTGTAGCGGCTGACCTCTTGATCTATCCCTTGCAGCTCTAGCTTAAGTTGCTTTTCTGCAAGCTGAAGGTCGGCTTCGCCTTCCGCCCTTACCTTCAGGTATTCCCTGGCTGCGTCAACTACGCCCTGGGCGATCGGATCAAGACCAACGGATGCCTTTTGAAGCTGAAGATCAAAGGTGTCAATTGCATTTTGCTGGCGCTTGCGCTCGTTTTCAGCAAGCTTTTGCTCAAGCTCTTGCCGCTTGCCAAATACTTCGTCTTCAATGGAACGGCGGAATTCAGCAGCCTCCCGCTCCATATCAGTGGCACGCTTGCGAAGACCGTAAACAGTGTCTTCGATGCTTAGGCGAAGGTCTACCCCGCTGCGCTCAAGTGCGACGCCCTGCTGGATAATGGCGCGAGACTTGTCTGCATTTTCGATTGACTTGTTGAGAACCTCTTCTTGCCGCGCCTGGTCTTGTTTTGCCTCCTTAAGCTGTTGCGGAGCGATTCTATTGAGAATCGCCTCAGCTCCTTTCAAGTAATCGGGGCCAGAGAATGCCTTGGCCTCCTGCTGGAAGGCCTTCCTTTGCTCCGGGGTTAGCTTGGAGATTCTTTCCCCAAGGTCAGTCATTGTATTGGACTCAACTTTTGCCCCGGCAATTTTGGCGAGCAGGTTGAGGAAATCGCCAACAGGCCCAGCGACAAGTGCCTGCATTTGTGTATTTAGTTCCGCCCATTTTTTGCTAAGAGCGGATGCGGCGTCCCCAAGATCCATCAAGTCATTAGCACCTTGCACCCCAACTATGTCAACAATTCTTGACTGAATTTCGGCCGCAGCCTTGCCTGTCTGACCGGTTTCAATTAACTTGGAAATGTAATATTCCTGCTGACGACTTGCGAATAGGCCGGCTTCTTTGAGTTTATCGAATCCTTCAATTGGGTAGTTGAGGGCTTTGCCTGTGTCCTGCGCTGCTTGGCTCAAGGTATCGAATGACGTGCCAAGCGCTGTACCAATCAGTGACAGACCAAAGCCCAGGCCGCCACCAGCGAAGCCACCAGCAGCGCCACCGGCAAGGCCGAAAACAGAGGCCCCGAGGCCCTGACCGAACAGCAAGGGGAACGCGCCACCGATCAGGCCTTCGCTAATGCCACGGCCCGCCCTGGGGCCAAAGCGGCGGGTCAGGAAGTCGGCATTGGGATCGCGGCGCTCAACCTGACGCCCGATGTTCCCAATCGTTTCACGCAATTGATTGTCAAGTCGATCAAATCCTTCAATGGTTGGATCAAGAACAGCACGAAGTTCAGCAAAAACGCCGGACAAAGCCTCAAGCTCACGAGTCGAGAGACGCGAAATGTCACCCAGAGCATCAAGCCCAAGAAGACTCGCTATCTGCTGAGCCTGCCCTCCTTGTCCACCGCCGCCAGCCGCTCCAGCAAATCCGCCAGCAGGCGGGCGAGGACCGCCTGCACCGCCAAACGCCCCTCGAACAGCAGAGGAGATTCGGCTGAAGAGATCGGAGATGGCATCCTGCAGCCCCCTCTGAGCAGCGGGAGGTAAAGCTCCTGCAATGCCGCGAGCAGGAGGCAATGCAAGTCCTCGGGCTGCTCCGCCTTCCATCACAGCCCTGCTCCTCTCTTGAGAGCGCTGATAGGCCCTCAGGCGACGAAGCTCTTGAGCTGGAGACAGGCCCGATGCAAACAGGGACGGAGGTAGCGCTCCTGCAACACGAGCAGGAGGCAGTGCTGGCAAAGAAGTGAGCTTTCTGGTTGTTGCAGTAATTCCGTCAATAAATTTTTTGTAATCGCCGACAAGGCCGACCCAGGGATCTGGCGTGCGGACGGTGCGAATAAAATCTGCGAAAGCTCTTGTGATCTCCCTTTCAAGCTCTCCAGGGCCAAGCATTCTCTGCGTGGACATGAAGGAAGGAAGTTCAGAGGCAGTGGCGCGACGATTTGCAGCGCCAATCAGGTCTGTCGTGATTCGAGAATCAGGCAGTCCCCTCAAAAGGGGGCCAAAAATGTCTGGCTGGGTTGTTAGCTCAGCTATTTGCTTTCTGAAATTCAGCATCATGTCGCTGAATTCTTGTGTCGCACCTGCCGTGCCGCGACCGAAACCCTGGGATTCGAGGAATGGACGGAGCCCGCGAGATGGGCGCTCTACAAACTCAAAGCCCTTGCTGGTTGCACGAAGTTCCTTTACATTTCTGGTTAAAGTTTGTTCGCCAAATGCCTTTTCCGTCGCAGCTCGAATCCTTGGGTAGGATTTTTGCATCTCGGCAATATATGTGTTGACGAGATTCATCACCAGCTCGATCATAAACCGAGACGGGCTCTTGATTCCAAACACATCCTTAATTGCCTGAGCTGCGGCACCAGCAAAAGACTTTGCAGCAGCAGCGGAGCTTGCAGCGCCTTTTTTTAGCCCAGATGCAAATGACTGAGTAATGTTTCCAGCAGCCTGACCAGCCGCTGGCTTGCCTGTATTAAATTCACGAATAATCTGATCAATCGCCTCGGCAGGAGACGCGCCATCAAGGAAGCTTGCGCGGGCGCCACGGGCCTCCCTGAGGCTTTTAAGAGCCTGCTGAAGGCCAGAGCCCGACCCCTTTGCAGCCCCGCCTGGTCGTGCAGTTCCAACAGGCATTTCGACGCCATATATTTTACGCAGCCGCTCCTGCTCTTTGTTGTATTTTTCTTGGAAACGAATGCCTCTTGCGACTGCCTGATTGAACTCTTCTTGACTGGTAGTGAGACGCTGAATCCCCCTGCCAGACGCATTCAACATCTTCTCGTCTGGGAGAAAACGATTGTACTGAGGGTCGATAGTCTTGGTGGCTTGACTCAGCTTTTGGGTTGCTTGCGCCAGCCGCAACGTTGCGGCAGCTTCGTCTGCTGTCCGCGCACCGCCCAGAACCTCTCTAATCCTTGGTTCTGCTCGACCTTGGATCATGCTTGGCCCAGCCTGCCTTGCGCCGCCTCGCCTCGCCGGCTGGTTTACATCGCCAAAGGGCAACGCAGGCCGAGGCAACTGGGCCTGGAAGTAATAATCTTGAGCGTCCTTAAAGGAAATCCGCTTGGATGACCTAATCTTTTCTTCTACTTGGAATATCTTTTCAAGGGCAGATTGCCTTTGCTTTTCGAGCGCAACAGCAGCGGACGAAAGCCTTTCATTAGTTTTTGCCGCACTTTCGGCCTCTCTCTGCTGCTTTTCTTGTTCCTGGATTAGTTTTGTTGCATTAGAGAGCTGCTGCCTGCCGAGCCTTGGATCGGCAAAGGGGAGAAACGTTCCCTCTTTTGATCTACCTGTTACAAGGTTTCTCTCTGCTGCGGCAAGCCTGCCAATTATGTCTTCATTATCGGCAAGAACCTTGGCCCTTGCCTTGAGCGCATCAATTTGCTCCCTATAGCCAGCAGCCTGTTCGTTCAGGAAATCAGCATTGACGCCTGTTTTTTTTGTTCCAGTTAGAGTTCTATTCCAGTCTCTTTGCTCTTGAACCAGGGAGCTTAGTTCAGTCCTAAGCGTCCTAATTAAGCCAGTATCTTTTGACTTAAAAGCTTTGCCAAAGGCATTATTAAGTTCATCAAACCTATCTTTTATATCTTTAAGCTGACCTTTGCTTTGATCTAATCCCTTTGTTTCAATGCTGAACTCACGTGTGTATCGAGACACAAGCGAGCGCTCACGCCTAAGCCGGGACTCAAGCCCAATTGTTTTGCTAATCTCTGCGTTACTTTTCTTAAGAGAGGCAATAGGTATTTCGGTTAACTTGGTAGTTTTTTCAAGTTCTTGGTTAACTGTTTTTAAGGCCCTTGAATATGTTCCTAGGTCTGAAACTCTTCCAAGTTCTACGTCAAAGCCTTGCTTAGATATTTGATCGGCAGTTGCCTGAATAGCATCAAGCTTGGACTGAAGCTTATTCAGCTCAGCCATCCCACTGAGAAGAATGTCAATCCGGGCTTCAATGCTGGCCACGTCTTAGAGCCCTCTCGTGAGACGAGTCTAGCCAAGGCCAAGAAAAAGCCGCCCTGGAGGACGGCTGGCGGGCTAGCGCTTCCTTTTGATCTTCTCCATTTCTTTTTGCTGGAGTTCGTTTTTGCGCTGAAAGTGGAGATTCCACAATATAAGTTCTTCTTCTGTAACACGAGACTTTAGCTCAAACAATGTGCAGTGCAGAGTTTCTGCCAGACTTAGCTGAAACTGAAGCCTCGTGTCCTTCTCAAACTCAATCTTCAGCGCTTTTCATTTCAAATTCTTCGCCCTCTTCGCCATTCGGCTTCAAGACCGAAAGAATCATCTTCTGCAGGATCTCGTCTTCAATGTCGTTCCTCAGCACTGGGATGTCTCCAGACTTGAAGATTTTTTCACCATTTTCATCTTCAGCCTTCATCACCAGCAATTGCATGGCAAAATCATTCGTAGACTTGCCATTTTTTTGCGCCTTCTCTCGCTCGGCTGCCGTAAGTGGCTTGACCCAATACTCAAAGTCACTGCCATCTGAAAGCGTAATGCACTGACGAATGGGCTCGAAATTTGCAGCCTTGCGGAGTTTGTCAATCGCCCGACCGAAGCCAGGGGACGGAGAAGCTGGAGTGGTGGCCATTGGAAAAAAAAGAACCGTTCCAAGGATACCCCGTCAAATCCCAAAACGCAAATCGGCGTGTAAATACGATATTGGCGTAACACGCCTTGAACTGCTAACCCCAGCAGGGGTGGATAGCGGTTAGCGGCTGATTTCCTCCCAGTCCATGGATGCGTGAACACCGCACGTTGAGGTGCTACCTGTTACAACCAGACTCAGCTCATATGGGGTGCCAGTAAGTCCATCGCGCTCCAGTTGGAACTTAAACAGGGCCTCCTTCAAAATGTCAATACTAGGAGAGCTTTGGGTAGAAGCACTGAAATAACCTTGAGCCAGGATGCGGCCACCCGTTGTAGACGTGCCAGTGAGATTGTATTCAACAGATGAGCTGGCACCAGCATCAACCCAATCGCCGCCTGTGGTGGTTGAACTGGCTACAACTCGCCAGTTGTAGTTGGTGTTGGTACTTACACCGAGAATGGAGATGGCGGTCAGGATGATAATGGCGTCTAGGGCAGTGGCTTTTAAGCGCAGAGAAATGACTGGATAGTAGGTGCCGATTACTGCAAGCGCTGCGGGAGCGCTGATGGAGGTACCGATGGCCTGTTGAAGGCCCCGGAGTTCGTAGCCGCCCTCGGACAAAACTGTAGAGCAGACCTGCTTGAGAGTGCTGGCGCTCGTGGTGGCAGCGGTATTTGTAATTTCGTAGCGAAGGGGAAGCGAAGCAGTAGTGATGTAAGTGGAGTCGATGATGTTGGCGTGGTGGAAAGAGTGGCAGTGTATGAACTTGCCGTCGATGACAAAGCCCATGCGGACTGTGCCAAGCCCCAGCCACTCAATATCCATCCACAAGATTTGGGCCTTGGTTGGATCGAGCGTCAACTCGGAAAGACCGCTGCCATCGAGAGGGTCAACATTCCAGTTGGATTGCGCGACACGGGTTTCGACCAAGGAGCCAGTGGAGGAGCTGCGCTCGACGAAAGAGAGAGCGCTGTTGTCCAGCTCCAGGTACATGCCGTTGGAGGCGCCGTAATAGCCGACACGCTGGCGGAGGTTGGTCTTGGCAGCGTTGAAAGTGAACGTGGACATCACCAGCAGGGACTTGCCTGGCTGGTAAGAAAAGCATTTGGTGGTTTCACGGATAACAGATGAGCCGGAAGCCGCCGTTACAGCAAGATTGACGAGGCCAGCATTGGCATTAAAGGTTGAAGTGCCACCCGTCGCAAGGGCCGTCGCCCACAGACCATTGTCGCGGTAACGGTGGCTGGAATCAAACAGTGTAAATGGATTAGCAACCCTCAGCCGACCAAAAGAATCGTTTGAAGGAGTGGACGTTGAAAAAGCCGCTTCTACCTTAAGCCTACCATTCGCCGTAGCACCAATTTCGCAGGCTGCGCCGCTGAGAAGGGTTCCGTGAACAACTGCATCGGGCATGGGAGGAAAAGCAAAAAGAAAACCCCGCCGAAGCGGGGCGTTGCAGCACTTAATCGAATCAGGCGGTGGTAGAGAAGTCGAAAGTCACCGCGTCAGATGGACGGAAGTTGATGGCCACCGATTGGGCGTCATCAGGGTTCACGTTCATCGAGGCCGAAGTGAGAGTGATGTCCATCTCAATCGAGCGACTCTTGGACTCATCTACAACGCCAGCAGACTCAATCCGCTCAATGTACAGCTTCACAGAAGCGCCCATCTGCTTACGGAGCAGCACGTCTTGAATCATGCGGTTGGCCAGGGCCTGCTCTTCATCAGTCACGTAGACGTTGGCGCTACCATTGGCATCACCAAATCCAGAGATGTAGGTACGGAACGGAACGTACTGGCCAAGGGTCTTGCCGATGGTCGTAACGTCGATCTCGGCCCGAGAAATTTCAAGGCTCCAATCGCGGACCTCAGCCACAACGGCGTAAGAGGAGTAGTAGATCTCGAACTTGTTGGGAGCCGCAAGAGTACCAGTGGTAGTCAGCGTAATAACAGGAGTCAGGGTTGCGCTGCTGGAAACGGTCGCAACGCCAGTCGAGCTGCTGTAACCGATAACGTAGTAAGTCGTGCCAGCCGTGATGCCAGCAGGGAGGGTGCCGGTGCCAGTACCTCCGGTCAGGGTGTTGCGAATTCGGAACTGGACGGGATCGCCAGGCTTAAAGTTGAAATTAGCGCCGACGTTGAGCAGGGCGCCAGCAACGGTGACATCGGCAGTGCCGAAGCTTGCAACAGTGCCAGCGGGCTTGTAATAGAAGGCGCCAGAAACGCCGGACAGTACGGTAGACATTGGGAGTCAGGGGGTAGTGACTTGGCGGGCACTGCCCAGCTAGGGATAGGGTAGCGACCTACTTTGCGCTTGCTTGCCAGCCAGCATCAATTCTGCCAACGAAGTGAGGAAAGTTCTCTGGCGCCTGAAAGGCTGGTCCCGTTATCTGACCTACGCGAACGTAGGTTGAGGTAGAAGTTTTCCTGGTTGAGTTAAGTGTATCAATGACACCCTTTGCAAGTTGAACCATTTGCTGACACCTTGCTGGACCGCTGCCCTTAGGGGCGAAGCATCTTACGATTAAAGCCCCCCTCGCATAATCAAGAGAACCGTCAAGAGTTGGCTCTGTCGTCAGTCCGAAAGTAATGTTAATTCTGACGTATTCTTTCGGGGGGTCGGGTGGAACCGCTGTTACGTTATCAAAATAAACAGGAATAGGCGGCACCTGAGAGTTGTAGGCACTCAGCAGGGGAGCTTCAAGTTTTGCTCGAATGGATTGGTAGTTCATTAGAATGATGCCTTGAGGCCAATCGAGAAGCCCCTGCCTAAGTCCCTTTGGAGCGGTCCACCTTCATAATAAGTTTGATACCAAAAAGGTTCAGCCGTTCTTGCTGCAGGAGCCTCTTCAAGACTCCCAGAGAAATTGGCGCCGATGTCATACCTGTAGCTAGGATTGTCTCTTCCATCACCCAGGGTAGGCTCTTTAAGCGGTTCCGCCGTTTCAGCGTAGTCTCTGCGAAGAACTCCCTCATCAACGTCAATAGCAATATTGGCGTATGTGGTAGTGTTGACAATCTGAAATTGCGTCTGATCTGCAATTATCGTGCTTGCTCCGGTTTTGCCACCTCTCATGTATCTCTCGATGAGATCAATTCGCACATCTTTTTTGCTATATCTATAAATTTGACCATCTGGGCCTGGTCCGCCAGGGTCAGCGCCTTCTGGAACGAATCTCCAGGAAGCTGAAAATCTACCGCTCCAAGCTGGGCCTTTCTCAGCGAGACTGTTCATAATTTCTATAGCAGCGCCCTGAAGGCCGCTGGCAATCTCCCTTCGCAATTGCTTAGCAAACTCTTCTTGTTCGCGGCGAGCAATATTTCTCGCTGTCGCAGCCCCTAGTGATCTTTTTCTTGCTTTTCTGACCATCTAGCTCACCTTTGCGATAACGATGTGCATAATCGGGCTGTCGCCACGATACTGCTCTTGATCAACGATCTTTGCGGTACGATTGACCCCAGCTTCAGCGTAGCGAATTGAGTCGGTTGACTGCGGGTAGTAGCTACCAAGATAAACAGCGGGGATGATAAACTTAATTACTCGCTGTTGATAAAAACCTTCCCTTTCCTTTGGTGTCAGCTTTGTTGGCAGCGCCCTTGCTGCGATCTCCGTGCTAGCTCCAGTTACAATGCCAGTTGCAGGATCATAAACTGGACTCTGGGATGCTTTGATATAAATAATGTCAATGCCCCACTGATCAATCAGCGGACCAGGCAGCGATCCAAATACGTCGTCAACAAGGGACATGGCTAGAACCTATTGCTCCAGCTACCGCCATAGGGCCAAAGCTGTCCGTTGATGTAGCGCACGCCAGAAGGCCTTTGCCTCGTCACATACCCCCTGTAGCCAACACGAGCAGTTGACTCGCGCCTGACCTTCGGCTGATAAAAGTCCCCACGGATCATGTACCTAGCAAAAATATCCATCGAGAACGGGGGAATAAATAGCATCCCCGTTTGCGACATCTGATCTTTGCTAAACTTGACCGTCAGACCCTCACTGGTGCCACCAAGAGTAACTTCGTCGTACTCACTGTTTTTGTATCTTGTAGCGCCGCCGTCGGCATTCGCAATTCCGGTGTAGCCACCATTCGTGCCGAGAAATGCTGCCATGTTGGCAACGCCAATCTCGAAGTCAACTGGCAGCTCGTCCTCGGGAGCGTAGTAATAATCTGCGATGATCCGCCTTGGCCATGCCAGGCTCTGCTCATTTGATACAGGCTGCCCCTTCCAATGCAGGGGGTTGATCGCCATTGTTGCTGCAACCAGACTCCGCTCTTTCTGAGTCGTGGTCAGCGCCAACCAAGTAGTAACACCTGTGCTGGCTGGCAGCTCAGAGAGAAGCGTCGTGGCCCTTGCCACCGACAGGTAGGAGTTGGCGTCAGACGCCCCCAGTGTCGAGACAAAGGCCATGACTCATCCTCAGGATGCCCTGGAAGGGGCTTTGGGCTTGGCTTTGGTCACAGTAGCCGTGGACTCGGCCTTGGGCTCCTCAGTGGGCTCCTCGGCCTCTGCAACCGGCATCTCACAGGCAGGCTCAGCCTGGATGGTTTCAGCAGCGGCCTCAGCGACTGCGCGTTCTGCGGCCTCACGCCGCATTCGGAAAGTACCAGCGCTCATGGTTTTTCAATAAATAGTTGAAAGCCCCGGCGAACCGGGGCCATGATCTTAAGTGTTAGATCAGATGTAGCAACGCATCCGGGTGATCCGAATGTTGCGGTCATCGTCAAACACCTTCGCCCAGTTGGCAGGAGTTGCAAGCTCAGCGTTGCTGGGAGCAGCAGCGGCAGGGTTGCCCCTCCAGCTCAGGCCGTTCGGGTGAACAAGGTAATGGGTGCGGTTGATCAGAAAATCAATACCCAGGAACTTGTCCCGATCAGTCTCAACAGGGTTCTTGGCAGGAGCAGTTGCATAAGCAAAAGCGCCGGGGCCAAAGAAGAAGGTGTGGTAGATCGGCAGGTTGGTAGCGCCGCCACCGCCAGGGCCACCGCCGGTGGTCTCGAACGGCAGACGGTCATCAACGAACACCGGGCGACCCAGATAGGTGCCCTTTTCCAGAGCTTCGGCAGAAAGACGGCTGTCAAGCTGCGAAGTGCTGGAGGCCGGCACGATCAGGTCGAGCTTCATCAGCGCGTAATACACTGCGGAGTGCATCATTACGCCAGTCAGCTCGTCGCCAGCATCACCAAGCTTGGCGATACCATCAACCATCAGGCTCTGGGAGAGCTGGGTAGTGGCTCCACCAACGGCGTGGCTGGTAGCAAGAGGGCCGCCAGTGCCGAACAGGCCATTCAGGATGTTGCGGGTAACAACCTGCATGTCGCGGATCCAGTAGCGACCAGTGCTACGGGCAATTGCCTGAGCAGGGTCAGAACCAGAAAGATCAGCAGCGAGGTCGCTGGACTTCCAGGACTTCCGGCGCATGTTGCGAACGCCGACTTGCAGGTCACCAGCGATCTCGGTGGGGGTCGAGGCCACGGTGTCGGAATCAATTTCCGAATCGCCAGTCAGGTCGCCATAGAAAGGCAGGTCGATGGTCTTACCGCCTTTGGCAAATTCAGCCTGGATAGCGGCATTGGTGACCATCAGGCCGGAAGTCACCAGGGCATTTTTGTCGCGGATTTCTTCCTGTTGGTAGTCCAGGAAGAGTTCAGGAATAAGGGGAACGCCTGCGAGAAGCATTGTCTTAGAGCGGAGGAACAGATTTACGGGCGAGCCGTTGTTGATTCAGCTTCACAGCACCGCTGCCCTTGCTGCGAGGCACTGCCTCTCTCGACCAGATAGTAGCAAAGAAAAAGCCGGGGTCTCACCCCCGGCCTACGTCTCATGACGACTCCAAGTTAGATAACTTGATGACTCGCCACACGCAAAGTGTTCAGATCAAGAAGATGCAAGCTTGTAGCCTGCAATACCGATCAGTTAAGGGTGTAGCCCTTGCCTGTCAGCACGGCCTTTTCGCCAGCATCAAGAGATGCCCAGCCAGCGCAGCCGCTTGCAGTGATGGTCTTGGTGCCGGTCACGGTTGGGGCAGCCGCGAACAGATCGTTGAGCTGGGCCTCGGTGAAGGCGTCAGGCAGGATGAAGGTCCAGTTCTTCATGCCACGAGTGCAAAGCACGATGGCAGACAGGATCTCGTCGATTGCAGTTGCAGATTGAACACCACGCATGTTGGTGCTGGTGCGATAGGCGCCGGAGACGGTCATCGGGGTAGGACGTGGCTCTAGAGGGAGTCTAGGGCCGCTTGAACTAGCTTCAGTGCCGGGGCCATCTCAGTGAACCTTGATGTCAGCGCGATCTGGATGGCTAAAATCCAACTAAATGATTTCAAAAGCCGTGGAGAGGCGCACTTGGAACACGCCAGTCCGGGAAAAATGGAATGAAGTTATTCGTTGTTGTTTGAAGGGTGTCGACAATCACAATGAAATGTATTTTCAAACACTTGACGGATGGCACTTGGCAAAAGCAGAAGAATTGAGAAAATACGTGATTGAACTAAAAGCTAAGATTATCGAAGATGAGTCCGATGCCGCCTCTTCTTGGCAGCGCTAATTATTCCAGTGGCGAACAACTCCAGCAACTATAAAACTATTCGTAACAGTATATGAAATAAGAATAGCAAGTCTTATGAGAGCAGCGAGATCCGCTTCTTTTTCATTCCGGCCCTCCTTTGGCCCCAGGGCCTTGGCAACAATTCGCCATGCGCCTTTTCTTTTCATGCGCCAGAGTCTTTGGCCTCTAGAAAGCCGGCAGGTATTCATCCCATGGCATTGAGCACGGCAAATACCACAATCCATTTTGTAGTTGCAGCCCACCAAGCTGGTGACATTTTCCCCTTCTTGATATTTTCCCGGTGCCTGGCAAACCAGGCCTCCCGTCGCGCCCTGTAAGCAGCCGACTCGCCCTCTTTCTTTGGCGAGCCACTGACTCCTTGCTGGCCGAACCGAATCAACTTATAGGTATCGCCATCCCTAGCCATCACAACATGAGACTTGGTTGGGTGACTAGGAGTCTTCTTGGGTTTATTGACTCCTGCCAGCCCAAGTTCCCTCATCTTGCTCTTGACGCGCTCAGGAACTGCCATGACTGAATAGCCGATGCTGAGAGCCTAGCGTCGCGCCAGCCTGCGATTTTTGCCATGGCCATTTCTGGCCCTGTTGGTCGAGGGGTTTTCCCTGACAAAACCGCCACTTGTGGTATGACTTAGATCACCGCCACCCTTGCCAGCGATCCCCCTTGCTCTGCGCTCTCTTGAAAGCTCAGCTCTATATTTCCTGCGCTCTGGAGTAGAGTGGTACTTTTTGTCGTAGGCAGCTTTCTTTTTGCGAGCCTCTGGATTGCTCGCATAGAAGGCAGCAGTTCTGCGCTTGTTTTTGACGGGTCTCGGTGCCATGACCGAATACTAGCGACGTTTTTTCCGCTTGTGCTGGTAGCCAATTCGCTTAGAACTCGTTTTTTCCCGCTTAAACTTTTTCTTTTCCTTGGCGGAAAGCTCTGATGCAGTCTTAGGAGTTTGGGCTGAAACACGCTTTGTTGGCCGACAGGCTGGATAGCCCTTGCGCTTTTCACCAGACTTTCTGCCGCAAGGCTTGCCAGTTTTAATATCCACCCACTCTTCAGCGAACCATCTACCGAGGCCTCCCTGTGGTTTGTCAGCCATTAGTCTTCACCTTGGCGATGCGATACTTGCCACCACGTTTTTTGTATTCCCGCACCAGCCAACCATTGGCGTAGGCACTTGGATAAACCTTAAACCTGCGCCTTGCTTCAGCCTTCACCCGACCGTACAAAGCTTTATCAGTTGGAACGTTTTTAGTTTTCACTTCTTGGTCCCCTTCTTGCCTTTCTTGGGCTTTTTCTTCCTGGTCTTTCCAGCCATTGAATACGCGATCGCAATGGCCTGCTTCTCAGGACGCCCTTCCTTGCGCAAGGTTGAAATGTTCTCTGAAATTGCCTTCTGCGACTTCCCCTTCTTGAGTGGCATCGAAATCCCAGCAGCACGAGGGGATCGTAGCCAAGAAAAAAGCCCCATCCCCTTGGAGGAATGAGGCCTTTCGCTTAACAGAAAAAATTCTGATCCATCGGTGATCAGTAACCGACAGCCCGAGCAAGGATCGGATCCACGTCACCACGGGCACGAGCCTGCTGAACAAGCCGCTGCGCGTAAGACTTATCACGACTGATGATCTCAGCAGCCTTGGTAGCGTTCGCTCCCGACTTTGTGAACGGGTTGTCATTCACTGGCATGGACGAGCGAGATGTAGGCAAGCCAGAGCCAGAAGCTACAACACCGGGGAAGTAAATCGAATACTCGTCATCTTTTTCAAGATTGCTGACGGCGTCCGAAACATTCACTGGATTCTCTTCGGGGCCATAGACAACCGTTTCGTTGTCATCAAGAAGTCGGAACTGACCGCCTTGCAAAGCGTAGACGTGAGCAGGGCGCTTGCAGCCTGCTTTCTCCAACTCTTGCAGCACGATAGAGCGCTTGTATTCGTCAAGACGAGCCTTGCGTTCTTGCTGCTTCTCCTTTTCGGTCTGATGCAGCTTCTCGGTCAGCTTGTCCATCTGCTTCTGCATCGAAGTCAGTTGGGCTCGCATTGCCTCCTCAACAGCGGTGGAGGGGGTGCTGGCAGCCGGAGTTTCCCCAGGGGCAGCAGCAGGCGCTGCAGGGGCAGCAAGAGGGGCGCTGGGAGCTTCCGGGGCTGCCTTGGGCGCAAGCAGCTCGGCAATTTGGTCTTCGATGTTGTCGCTCGCCAGGTCGATGCCAGCAGCCCTGGCAAGGCGCTCAACACCTTTGCGTTTTTGCAGGTCGGTCAGCAGGCCAACCTTGGTACGCTCCAACGCTTGCAGCTTCGCTTCGCTTTCTTCCAGTTTCGCTTGCAGCTCTTCAGCGCTCAGTTCGATGGGATCGGGCACAGATTGAAAATGTGACTATCTGAAGTGTAGCTCAAGACTCAGAAATTTCGTCAGTGGCTTCTGGGGGCTCTCCGTCAAAAGCCATCCCGGCTGTCTCCTCAACTGAATTCTCGACGTATAGACGGCGATTCGTCTCATCTGCTGGAGACGCTGGCTTGACGATCTCGGACCTGCGCTCTGAACCGTCGAGACCCATCTTCTCCAACAGCACCTTGACGTTAAAGCCGTGCATACCTTCAAACATTTCACCAGCCTCAAGCATTTCGAGGAATGTGCCGATGGGAATCGCCTCTGAATCCTTGTAAAGAGAGCTGATGGCCATGACTTGCTGACTGTGGAGCTTGGCTGGGATAAAGTTCTTGCTGACAGTGATCTTGATTTGTGGATACATGTCAGTCCGGTAGCCAGAGGCATACCAAAGTGCTCTGTTAAAGCAATCTTGCAGTGAGCCAATCAGAACGGCAAGCTGCGAATCAGATTGCGAGCGATCAAGCAGTTTGGCAAAACCAGATTCCACTTGACTCTTGCCGGGCGCAATAGCAATTGCAGCCAGCCGATCCATTGCACTCTCGATCCTCGCCAATTCCTTAAGCGTGGTCTCAGCTCCGTCCATTCCAGGGGAGACCATGCCAAACTTTGCATTTTCGTTCTGGCTAAAAAGACTCCTGCCAGAACCAGCATAGATTTCGTCATCTGGCCTTACGCCAGTACCAGTTAATAGCGGAGAAGAATTGAGGTGAATAGTTTCTGCAAGATCAGAGGACGTGGCCCAGTGATGCAGATTCAAACGTGCAATGTCAAACAATAACGGCCTGGCCCGACAGAAAGCTTCCTCCTTGCCGCCATAGCAAGGAACAAATGGGATATAATCAATAGACAGGAAGGTTTCGTTATTCTCTGGCAGGAAGTATTCATGAGGATGCCCGGTGACATTCTTCTCGTAAACTCGCACGCGGACATTCGAGCCCTCTTCGGGAATGTCATACACAACCACTGTGGGCACGACTTCCTCATAGTGCTCATTGATGGCACTTGCCCTGCGGATTTCTGACTTGATCCTCAGATAAGTAACTTTTGTTTCATACGAGGTCACCCCATTGATTGTGACAACGCCATTTTCGTGCCTGCAATCAAGAATATCGTCAACTTTAATAATCGTGAAATATGGACGCAACCCCATGCGACGCTGCATCGCCTTGTCAGCGGTGTCCACCCTGGGGTAGTCCGCCATCAGACCAGCGATACCGCCGTTCAAAGCCTCGGTAAACAGGGTCTTGGCAAAAGATGTGATCGACTTGCCTTCAAGGTTGACATTATCAAAAAATTTCTCCCACTCCTCGGGAAGCTCTTGCGGCAAGATGACGCCCTTTCTAAGGGCCGTACCAACAATGATGTCTACATAGTGCGAGTAGAACGGCTCGAAGCACGTCATTGCCCGCGTCTTCCTAACATTATAGCTATCTGGATTTTCTTGATAGTCTTGTGGGATATACCCGTCTATCGCTTCATCAAGATAGAATTCAGGAAGCGTGCAAAATCTGATCGGCAGAATCCTTGAGACTTGCTCGGCCTGGTCAATGGAATATGCGTCTACATCCGTGACTTCGGCATAAACCTTCTCGGTTTCCGGCTGCCTCCTATCAAAAGGAATGGGCACATCATCGGCGCTCAGGATGATGGAGTTAGGAACGTCGATTGAGGGCACGGGATCACGCCACCGGATGAATACAGCTTAGCCATAGCACAAAGGCCTTGGATTTCTCCAAAGCCTTCAAACAATGTTTCAGCGATCTTTTGTCGTGCCCGCCGAAGGCGATCGCTGGTGCGTTGAAATTTTATCACCTCCAGCGGCCACCATGCCCAGCCCTTCCACCAGCACGAGGAAATACTTGCCAAATTAAATACCTAAGCGCATCACCGCAGTGTGAGTAATCCGTGGCACCACCCTTTGATGGCTTCAGCGTTTTAGAATCATAAGACCAGCGCTCGACAGCGTTAATGGTGTCGTGGCAATTGGTTGCGTTGATTTTGACCAGATCGCGGTGCATGTGAACATTCGCATGTGCCAATGTTTCTGCAACGTAGGGATTCTTCCTTTCGGCAACTACTCTCACGCCAGCGCCACGCAGAATCTCGTGATCGCTCTGAGTAGATGATGTCGAATCATGAGCGCCACTCGCGTCTGGGTAGCAAGTAATCAGCCCAGCCGCAAGATGACGCGGGTACTTCTGCTGGAGATGCGCCACCAACGCAAAGGTATCCGCAACCTTTGATTCAGCAAAACAATGCAACTCTTGGCCTTTTTGGCCATTCCTGACAACTCCGTAAACAGCATGACACTGGCCAACGTTAAAGTCAGCGCCAAACACAATCCTTTCGGCTGGCTCCGGTAGAAATACACCCGTTGTGTGCTTGTCTCGCTTGAACTCGTAAAAGACGGTGGCTGATTCAAGGTTGACGAACTCGCCGTTAAGGTAAGCCTTGACAAGTTGTGGATGGTACTTAGTTTTAAGGTCTTCAACAAANCCTTTGTCAAGGTGTGGATTATCTTCTGATTTTCCTCGATAAAGCTTTTTATTGTCAGCCTTCTGNTCTTCAAAGAAGGTGTACATGAAGCCATAGCCTTCCGGCGTGGAGGCTGCGGCAATCTGGGGACAGTTGCCNACACGAACACGGCCCTGCAGCCTAATCATTGCCTTTTCTGCAATCTCCTGACGAGTAGTGTCAGTTTCGTCAGAGGCGATACTTGCAGCGTTGACGCCGATCAAGCGCTCATAGTTCTCCATCGAACGGAGGAGAATCGGTGTTTCACCCCCAGGCAAAAGAAGCTTGAAGACTGGCCTGGGTGAAACCTTAAATGTATGAGGAATGCTATACTTCTCTAGAAGCATATTCCACGTTGGGAGTGCAACGTCGTCAATCAGCGGGATAGTAGGCTCAAGGAAAAGATGTGTAAATCCCTGGGAGCGAAAACACAATAATAATTGCTTGACGGCTAGCGTATAAGTTTTGCCGCTACCATAGCCACCACAAAAGCCCACGTACTTATGATCAAAGTCAGTGGCAAAGGCTCTTTGATAGGGAAGCAGGTCCTCGATCATTCTTGCTTCAGCTGTTTGCACGTCAAAGCTTGAGTTCGCTCGACGCTTGAGCTTTTGCAGGATGGACGCATCCGCCAGCAGGCCTAGCCCTCTGGTCGCCGCTCTGTCGGCGTAGGCGCTTGATCTGGACCGTGCTGGCATCTGCGCTACGCCACGGCCTTCAGGGCCGCCACAGGTGCCACTGGCGGATCGAATGGCCAGCGAAACTCGACGCCCGCCAGCATGAAGCCATGCGATATGCCAGCCTCAATTGACTGAATTACAGTGTCATAGTCAGGCTTAAAATTCTGCAACGGCTCTTCTTCTTTTTTAAGCTCAAGAATAAGATTGATTGCCTCGTATTTGCTTGATAGATAGATAAAAGTCGGCGTCCTAAGCCCTCGATAGTTAAAGGCTGCCAGGAATTCGTGAAGCGAGAGAGCAAAAGTTTTTTCAGTCATTACTTTCTTCTGGTCTGTCACAGGGTCGAACAGCAATAACCTTGAAGCCATTTTTTTGTTTGTACTTTTTGGCCACCTCAGCATAATCCTCTCCGCTTACGCGAATGTCTCTAGTCCTTTGAGGATCGACTTGAATTGTTAGCCAGTATTCACTCATGATCCCCTGGGTGCCCTGGCAGAGACTGGCCGAACGCCCAAATGGTAGCAGATCTCTGAATCATCCAAGCAGACAGCAGGCTTTTTGCAATACTCCTTAGCGCAGGAACATCTTCGGTTGCATCAATTACCCGAGAAAATCTTTCAATCTCAAATTGCTGAGAGGCTGTAATTTTTATCGAGTCCATGGCCTAGTTCAAGCCGATGGGACCAAAGTCATGCCTGATCGCAATTTCAGAACTTACTGCCTTAGCTGCTGATGCACCACGGCCTTTCGCTAGATCAAGCTTAAGCTTCCACTCTTCCTCCATTGAGGTTGAAATGTAGGCGCTGGCTGTAACAAGGCTACTGGCAAGCCACGAGACTGCGCAAAAGCCCAGTATCTTATTTCCAGTAAAAATTGAAACAGGAATTGAAATGCACGCTGCAATTAAAAGCCAACCAGCAAGGCCAATCCTTCGCTTGCAGACGCGAAGCTCGCTTTCAATGAATTTGACTGTCTGCTGGTCGTAATCAGTCACAACGTCCCCACTCGGCCTCAGTGTCATCGTAGTCCGCCCAAAGCAGAGGTCAACCAGGATTGACGTAAACAGGCTTAAACCACTGAACTCTGCGCTCACTTCTTTTAGGCCCAACGCAAACGCTATGCCAATGGCCTCGGCGCCAATGCGACCTGACACCGCTTCTCGTCGGGCCTTCTGCTTTAGGATGGTGGCGCTCACCTGAATTGCGAAACGTCCTGCCAATCCACGTGGGAGGTAGTGGGGCTTTGCTTCTGCCCGAGAATCCGACTCCCTTTGTAACTGGCTTCGGGTCAGTCGTGACTAATTCCGGTTCGTAAAGATGAACCAATAGAGAATTGATCGCAATTCTCATGATTCTTTCAGTGCCTGGTGCCATATACTTCGAGCTATCAACATATTTTACATTTGAATCCCACCAACTCTTTGCATTAGGGCTGACAAACTCTTGAAATACATCCAGGCCTGCTTTTGTCAAAGTTATAACCTGGATGCCCTCGGCACCCATCACCTCTAGAGGTGCGAGCTTTTCTTTGGGGAAAAAAGTTTTAGCTATCTCCTCTTTGTCTTTCGCCATTTCTTTTGCGTAAAGCTGGCCGGACTGCACCAGCAACGCAATCACCTCATCACCCTCGGCGTCAAAAACCATATTGCGAGGCAGCATAAGATGAACACATGGCAAAATGCTCGTTATCTCCAGCGGCAACTCTGGGAGAGCAGTCTGAGCAAAAGACTCAACAATTTCTTTGCTTATGTACCTGGCGCAAGCATTCTGTACAATTGCTGACCTGTAAGATGTTCCAGCAATTGCCCCATAAACATCGCCCTCCTTAAAGCTAGCCATGATGCCTCTTGTAGAACCAGATGCAAGGCAAAGCTTGGCGTAATCATTCCACTCCATATATCCTTTTGGAGATGCGTAGGCGTCTAGCATTGCGTCATATTTCAGCAAAAAGTTTTTGCCGCTTTCGTCTTCATCAGCTTGATCCTTGAGCTTTGAATGAGACATTTTTTGAATCGTCGCAAAGGCCGACATTGCAGCTTCCCTGCTCATGGCAGCTTCTCCTGGCAATCGTCAGCACCAGCAGAGGCCATCCAGGCAGCGGAGTGCGCCCAGTGCTCACCAGGCCTGACCCCATGCCACTCAATCAGGAGCCCCGACTGCTTGCCCCAGAGCACCATTCCATGCAAATCCCCGTCCTGCTGGGCTGGCAGGCGATTGCTGATCCAAAGCGGCATGTTGCTAGCAAGTAAAGCGTTCTTGCATATCTTGCCAGCAGGGCGCGGATCTGTCAAGTCTAGCCGCTGCTATTTCTTACGCTTAAGCCTTGTGCGGTTGGTTCTGGGGTTGTAGCTGTAGCTACTTGCTGGCTTTCCCGACTCTTTTGCTGCACGACTCTTGGCCCTGCCCGCTGCACCCATCGCCTGTCGCTTCTTGCCAAGCGTTGTCAATTCATCCGAACCTTTCTTAAGGATTCCGGCATCTTGAAGCCGTTTGCGTGCCACTGCGTTCGCCATCGCAGGTGACATCCCCTTCCGCTCAAGCTGTGTTACAAGTCTTTTCAGGATGCTTGCTTTAACAGCCATGGACCGACTCCGCGATACGGGCATCATAAAACCGCTTGACGGCAGGCCGACCCATGTCCTAAGATAACCGAGCTATCAATCAGTCGCTATGCAGCCAAGCAAAGACCGGCCAATGCTGCAGGTCGGAGATTTCGTAAAAGTTAAGTTTGAGGGCGAGGAATTCATTGTATCCGTGCAGTCACGCATTGGCAGCTATGTGCTGTTGTCAAATGGCGTAAAATTCCATATTCTTGATGATCGCTGGAAACCCAAAGAGCAGTGGATCGACGAATCTACTGGGTTCCTGATCAGCTTAATTACAACAAAATGAAACCCTTCCTTCGTCTATTTGGCGCCACGCTGGCAATGACAACGATCTATGTCTTGGCTCTGCTGCTGATTCTGCTTACAGGCTTATTTGCATATGCGTACCTTGGCCTCATCCAGGCGCTAGCCGCCATGGTATTTGGGATTTCACTTGCTATCACGGCGCTGATTCATTGGTCCGAGCAAGACAGCTTTCCCTTTCGCTAAAAAAGTATTTTACAGCTACTATGTTCGACAAACTCCCGGCACAAAAAAAGAAAAATTATCTTAATTACAAAAAGATTGCCTCATTTCGCAAGGGACTCAAAGTAACTGAAAGCGGTGGCAGGCGATCTTCGGCTGGATCTAGCTTCCATGCTTTTGAGCACGAAAACGGAATTACCTTTTCATGCCGCTACAGAGGAATGGACTGGTCAGGAAATGAAGGGTTCTCCGATCAATTCAAGTACAAGCTGCAGCTCAGGACGATTAAATCAGGAGAACAGAGATTTATTTTTTACAATTTATCCAACCGCCAGGCAGGGGTGAGGACTGCTTCGCCCAATCACATGCGCTCCAAGTTGCAATCGCTTTGTAATGCCCAGGAACGCGCCCGCAAGAAGCCTCGGACCGAAGAGTTCCCCCGAGGCCTTTACAAGGCTCAAGAGAAGCGGTTGCTGGCCTTTCTAAGGGCGTTCCTTCGGCGTCGAGGGATCTCCTTCCGTGGCCTCAGCGATGATCCCTTTTCGCTGATGGTGCAATTATGCTATCCAGGGACGCGCAGTTTTGAAGAGAACACGCTGCAAAAAATCTCAACCGGAGAATTTGTTCTCGAAGATCCATTAAAGTTTGTTTTGCGAACAAAGGGCAAAAAAAGCCGTCGCTTAGTTTATTCGGCAATTAAAAAGCATCCAGCGGGGGCGCAAACGATATTGAAGATGGCGCGATATTTTCGCATCAATCGCTCTCTGGATGAAGCCCAGGAATTTTTAGAAAAAGTCGTTTATGTAAACGCTGAGCCAGGCACTAATGCAGGGTTTATTAGCGACTCCGAATACTACGACTACGAGGTAAGGGGACTTAGCGCGAAGCAAATGAAAGTGTTTGACCCACTAGATGCCAAAGCTGCTGTTGATGCAATTTTTGGGGCCAACTGTAAGAGAAATATAAATGACACCTTCAGAATGATCAGCCAGTTAAATGCTGACGAAGGCTTTGACATCACCAGGATTAAGTACAGAAGCATTGTTGATCTGCACGACGCCCTGGCAGCCCTCAGGCCGAGAAATAGCAAAAATATTAAAAAATTCGAGCACTACGAATTCAAAAAAGATCATCCATCAATGGAGTTCTGCAGGATACTAAAAGAAAACTTCTGGGCTGGCGAATACGAAATCTGCTATCCAACCGGAACCGACGAACTTCAGACCTACGCTCAGATTATGCACAATTGTGCGTTCTACTATCATGAGGAAATTCAAAAAAAACAATACGCGATTTTCTGCCTTAAGCGGGAAAGGGTGGAATACATGTTTGGGGTTCGCCTGCAAAGGGGGAAAAATCAAACCATGACTGCAATACTCGATCAAGCTGTTGGCCATTGCAACAAGAGGATTGACCCTGACCTAAGGCGCCACCTCAGCCTGTGCATTGAGCAAGCGGTAAAGACCAGCTTTATTCATTGGCACGACAATCAACTTAGCCGTCCGTGAACTTTGACAAAGCATTTTCCCGAAAGCCTTCTTGGGATATTCTCGCCAAAGCGTCTGGTCGCTGGCCCCATCTACTTGTTTCCATTGGCGGACTCCAGGACCATCAGCTAAGCGGCACGCACCAGCCCTGCCCCTGCTGCGGCGGAACTGATCGCTATCGCTGGATGAACGACGAGGGTCCGGGCGGCTGGATCTGCACTCATTGCGGAGGTAAAAACCAGCAAGGCGGAGGCGGCAGCGGTATTGATCTCCTGATGCGCCTGCGCGGCTGGACTTTCAGGGAAGCAATTCAACGAATTGAGTATTACTACAACGGATTGCCGTTTGAGCCAGCAACTAAACGATCGACACCTGTTCCCAAGTCATCAACCATCAACTATAAGCACTCAGAACTTGAGCGCTTCTTGCTGCTGGAGCTTGCAGGCCAACTCGCTGATAATGAGCTATTTTCACCAGTAGCGGCCAAGCAGCGAATCTACTCCAAGCGCTGGGCTATTTACGCATCGACCAACTACGACCTGGCTTGCTCAATTATCTTGCAATTTGAAACAGAAACTGGTATTCTGGAGCCGCCCCAAGAGGTCGCAGATCATGTCTAATCGAATGCTGGTCACAGGTCAATCGGAAATTGCCAAGCGAATCGCAGATGCACTTGGCTTTGGCGAATTTCATGTTAAGTCGCTTGAGCTGAGCATCGACGCGGGTGAAACGGTTAGCGTGCAAGCTTTAATTTATCCGACCGAAGAGCAATTCGAGGCGCTTGGTGGAGAGATTGAAAAATTCGCAGGCTTTGGCCGCGTCAAGGCTCGCGTTGAGTTCCTCTATGATCAAGAAAAACCATGACAGACAAGACGCCGGAGGAATTGTCCAAAAACCTAAAGAAACGCTTCGGCTACTCAAGAGACAACCAAACACAAGCCATGATAATCATGATCTGGCTTGTTGGTGTTATGCAGCGGCTTGCTGGCCTGGGTGTCATTAGTGGCGGAGAGATGAAGGAAATCGACGGCATCGACCAGTGGGACGCAATTGATCAGTATCGCTACAAGCTGATTCCGCCAAATATACTTGGCGGTTGCCTGGAAGGCTTTACAGCAATCGCCGCTGTTGAGGAGCTTCGAGAAGAGCTTGCGCGAATAATTGCATTATATTACACAGACAAAGGTAGACAGGAAATTATTTCCAAATCTCTTAACCGTATTTTTCTAAATTCGCCCAGCAAATAGTGATCGAACCTGAATTTCTCTCTCATCTGCGCCATCACCACAGGGCGGAAATGGTCCTGACCATGGTTCAGATTGAACAGCTTATTCCTGGCTGGTGGGAAACTATTTCAGACCTTGCATTGCAGATAGGCACAGATCGAGCAACCCTGAGTCGCAGCCTATCGCACTTAGAAAAGCGTGGATTGATTCGCTATTACAGCATCTCCAATAAAAGCGGTACGTGGATATGGTGGGTCAAGCGTCATGCCGTAGATGCGCCAAAACCAGAAGACGAACCTGGCTGGAGAATAATGTGCGACCAAACAAAGTACAGAATTAAAATTCCCATCAGCAAAAGAAGGGAATGGGCCAAGTCTAAGGGCATTCCCTTTTCAACTTTTTGTGGTTTTTTATATGGCAGACAAAAAGTGCTTAATCGCAGATGGCGTTTGATAAGTAGCCCGCTCGACCTGGAAGCGGTGGACTAGCATCCCACTAGCAGACTGCCATCTATGACTCTCACCAGCAAGGCCGGCAAACTTGAGCGCTATGCCCGCGCAAACATTTCAGAGCGCAGCCCTGCATACGGACAGTTCATGTACCATGCCGAGCTATTGCGTCGCGGCCATACAGCAATACACAAAAAAGACCTGAAGGACTTGCCAAGCAAGTACCAGCAAGTCGTTAAGGATTTACTGGCTGGCTAGATCTACAAATAGTGACCAGCCTGTTTGGGCATCACGGAGAGGCCTGGCTGGTATTACTGCGACTCTAGCTCGTCGGCGATGGCGAGGAGTTTGTCTTCGTCGATGATTGCGCTTGTTCCTGCCCAGCTACCGTGGCCGTAGGCCAACTGATCAACAGCAGCTCGCAGGGCGGCAGCAAGCATGGTGCGCTCGTTGACGACCCACACGCCTTCTACATACTCACCATCACTGGCGTTTTCAAAGGCATCCAGCACCGCCTGAGCGGCGGGGGACATTGAATCGTTAGTCATTGGTCCAAAGGTGCAGCGGGACGTTTTGATCCGCAAGGTAGAAACCATGATTACTTGCACTTTGCCGAAGCGCAAGCCAGTCAGGTCTTTCTTTTTGGTCATCGCAACTCCAGTACAGAACGAGCAATGTCAAGAAAAGTTTCTGGGCTGATGTGGTTCCAGTCGTTCTCATTGAAGAGTTCAACCAGCTCCTCATCCGTCGGCCCCTGCGGATCCGGCTGGGCTAGGGCGGCATCAGCGCGATCCAGCAGTGCCTCAAGGTCGTCAATGCCATAGCCATTGTCCTCGATGTACCAGCACTGATAGCGCTCTAGGTTTTCAAACAGCTCGGCGCACAGTGCTCGAAAGTCAGTCATTGGTTTTTAGTGGTACAGGTTTCGTCGCACTTGGCGTCCCAAGGCGCGGGCGTAGACAGCACTTTGGCCACCCGTGGGCAGTAGCGGCCCGGTCGAGACAGCCGCTGCAGTAAGGCATCGAAGTCGGCAGAGACCATTTTGTGCGACTCCCCAAAATGGTCAGTCATTTAGATGCCAGCAGGCAGAAAATCTGCGCTGGTTTATTGTCATAAAGCCGTTCACACGCCTGCCACTTTTGGGGGAACCACCACCAGGCTGTTGCAACCATCAGTAAAAGCACTAGGACAATGGCGCCAAGTGCTGTGTAGTCGTCAAGGCTTTTCAT
>Ga0063231_10000039_pt1 | contig 28614 bp, 27 predicted proteins | sample LauGreSu1BDMLBSD_2_FD_56231 | JGI IMG/M metagenome (GOLD analysis project Ga0063231, IMG submission 56231) | Freshwater lake microbial communities from Lake Michigan, USA - Su13.BD.MLB.SD v2 (version 2) | ecosystem: Environmental > Aquatic > Freshwater > Lake | place: Lake Michigan, USA...
CACTTCAATAATCCCATATTGAAAGGCGGATAAACTAGTTGATTGAAATCTATTGCACCCTGGTACAATACCGATCGCTCATGCGAAAAAGCTTTGAAGCCGTAAAAACCATGGCAGCTGCCACTTCCACTCGGACCAATTCCTCCAAAGGGTAAATGTGGGTTGCTGATGTGGATCAACACATCATTAACGGCAGTTCCACCTGCAGAAGTATGCCTGATGACTTTTTCAGCGGTATCACCATCGGCAAATACATACAAAGCTAAGGGCTTGGGGCGGGCATTTACCTGTCTCAAAGCCTCGTCCAGGTTTTGATAGCTGATGATCGGCAATATAGGTCCGAAAATTTCCTCCTGCATAATGGCACTATCCCAAGCCACGCCGCTTAGTAAAGTAGGCTCAATGGTTAAGTCGTTTGGTTCAAAATTCCCACCAAAACTAAGTTGAGCACCTTGCTTTAAGGTTGTTTCGGTAAGTTTTTTCAATCTTTCAAAATGTTTGTTGCTAATGATTTTTCCGTAAACAGCTTTGTCCAATTGTCCATTTTGCTGATAGAGCTTTTCGATTTTCTGTTGTACTAGCTGAACAAATTTTTGCTGCATGCTTTCGGGCAGCAATACATAATCGGGGGCGATACAGGTTTGACCAGCATTTAAAAATTTACCCCAAACAATTTTTTCGGCCGCCTTCTCCAGCTGCGCTTTTTCGGTGATGATCACCGGCGATTTACCGCCAAGTTCGAGGGTTACAGAGCTAAGGTGCTTTGCAGCGGCCTCCATTACCAATTTGCCAACTTGTGTGCTTCCGGTATAAAAAATATGATCAAAAGGCAACGATAACAATTCTTGCGCAACGCTGGCATCACCTTCAAAACAGGCAATTTCTGAAGTATCGAAATTGTTCGAAATCAGTTTAGAGAGCAAGGCACTCGTGGCCGAACTCAATTCCGAAGGTTTTAAAATTGCGCAATTACCCGCAGCAATGGCCGAAACCAGTGGAGAGATGAGTAATTGAAAAGGATAATTCCATGGGGAAATGATCAGAGAAACTCCCTTAGGCTCGTAAACAATTTTATTACGGGTAGACAAACTTGCCAAGGTAGCTTTCACCTTTTTGGGCTTCATCCAGGAGCTGAGATTTTTGACTGCAAAATCTATCTCACCGTAAACAAAATAGACTTCCGTTAATGCCGCTTCAAAAAGCGGTTTCCTCAAATCGGTAGCCAGCGCCTGGTAAATCTCATCCTCATTTGCCTGAATCAAGGACTTCAACTTTAGCAGTTTTGCTTTCCGCTCCTCGGCAGTACTTAAACGCAGCTCGATACTACGTGCTTGCTGGGATTCAAAAATCTTCTGAATGTGACTGCTCATTATTAGAAATTTAATTGTGGATGTTTCTTATGAAAATCTGTTGACTGTTGATAGGCCTGAGCAGCTTGCAATAATTTACCCTCGCCAAAAAGCTGACCCATGAAAGTGATACTGGCAGGCAAGCCTCTGGAGTTGAATCCATTGGGTAAAACCACCGAAGGATGACCACTTAAATTGCTTGCTGTTAAATTGGCACCAAAGCTGGGTGAAATGTACAGATCCAGGCCTTTTATTTGCTCATGGATTTGCTGAATCAATAAAGTTCTCACCCGATTGGCATTGATATAGGTTGCAGCAGAAATAAATTGTGCGCCTCTAAACGTATTGGGCCAGGCGTTTTTATTTTGCATCACCATTAAATCGTCCTTACCACTTATAACTAGATCCTGGAATGCAGCACCACACTCTGCAGAAAGAATGATCACTAAATCATTATATGGCATTTGAGGCAGCTGGATAGGAACCAGCTCGGCGCCCAGTTCTTTTAGTTTAGCCAGTGTCAATGAATCATTTACGCGGTTTGCGTACTTTCTTTGAAAATCTTTCTCCAGGTAACCAACGCGTAAGCCTTTTAATGTTTTGGAACCATCATAATTGAAAGGAGCATTGATTACACTCAAATCCTGACCATCGCTGCCATAAACTGCCTGAAAAACAAGGGCACAATCTTCCACCGTACGGGCGATGGGGCCTAGTTTATCCATGCTCCAACTCAAAGCCATTGCACCTTGCTTAGAAATACGACCAAAACTTGGTCGCAAACCACTCACCCCACACTCTGTGGAAGGAGAAACGATGGAACCCAAAGTTTCTGAACCAATCGCAAATGGCAAACAGCCTGCAGAAACTGCCGAAGCAGAGCCTGCAGAAGATCCGCTGGAACCTCGGTTCAAATCCCATGGATTACGGGTTTTTCCACCAAACCAAACATCGCCCATGGCCAGTTCGCCTAAAGTTAATTTGGCGATCATGACGGCACCGGCAGCTTCCAGGCGTTTCACCACAGTGGCATCCGTTGCAATTACCTGATCTTTGTAAGGTACCGAACCCCAGGTGGTTTTATAATCTTTGGTGGACAATAAATCTTTTACTCCAAAAGGAATGCCATGCAGCACTCCGCGGTATTTCCCCGCTTTAATTTCCGCATCGGCAAGAGCGGCTTGCTTCATGGCACGCTCTTCGGTAAAGCTCACCACATTGAGCAGTTTAGAATTGTATTTCTTTAGACGTTCTATGAAAAATTTAGTCAGCTCAACGGAGGTAATTTTTCGATTCTTAATCAGATCAGCTAATTCACGAACACTGTAAAATGCCAATTCATCCCGGTTTGCGGGTAAAGAAATCTTATTAAGTGGGCCAAGCTTGAATCCACTGGCCTGATCGGGAAATTGATATCCAACCGGAATTGGGTTAAAATTCAGGGCCGGAGCGACCGAATTATCCAATGCTACTTTTCTGATAGACAGGGTGCTTTTTCGCAAATCCTCCAATTCGGTGATCATCGAATCAGACTCAGCATCGCTAAAGCTCAAACCTAAAATTTTAGAGGCCTGACCGATCATACCGATGGTGATGGATTGTTCGTCAGCTTTGGTACCCATCAGGGCACCTACCAGAAAGCAGGAAACGCAAATAATAACTCCGTAAAGTGTATTTCTAAAGTTAATTTTCATCTTGGTGTGTTTGGTTAAGACCTAAATTAATCAAAGAAAGCTTAAATTCACCTACAATTAAATGGTCCATGAGAATTTTACTGTTTTTATTGAGCTTTAGCCTGATCTGTTTTTCTCCAAGTTTTGCTCAGCAGATCAAAACAGATGTATTGGTGTATGGTAATGGGCCAGGTGCCGTAGCCGCTGCCATACAATCTGCCAGGTCGGGGGTAAAAACTATTTTGGTGTTCGATAAAATTTCTTGGGCTGGACAAAAATCTTTAGCAATTCATCCCGCTCTATCCTATGGAATTTGGGCAGAATTTGCCAAAAATTATTCGATAATAACAGAAAATAAAGCGCCAGAGACCAAATTTTTTAAGATAGATGGAGAAAAGACTGAGGAGGTTTTAAAGTCGATGGCCGACACGGTGAAGCGTTTGACTTTGATCCGTTCCGCAAAAATAAATACGATTAAAGCGGTGGGCAAGGGTTGGGAATTCAGACTGGCAGAAGGTAAAAAAATTAAAAGTAAAATTTTACTCGATGCCACCACAGAACACCTGGCGTTGCAAATGCTAAAGGTAGCTGCTCCCACAGGTAAAAGTATCAGCACGCAAGGTAATAACGAATTATACCGCACCAGTGTGGCCGCAATAGACACCTTTAAAATTTTACCCATCAGTGCTTTAATTCCTGAAAAAACGGAGTACTTAGTGGCCTTACCGAAAATTCCCGAGTCTGAAATAGCTACCATGCATGCCGGACAGGCCGCAGGAGCAACAGCAGCCTTTTGTGCTTTTTTTAACACCAGCACCCCAAAATTAGACGTAAGGACGATACAAAGTGAGTTGCTCACCTATCGGTCCTCTTTGTTTCCTTTAGCAGATATCTTACCCGGCGATTCAAGTTTCATCAAAATCCAACATCAGGCGGTGAGTGGAATCATGAACAAGGGCTTTAGCTATCAGGTTGATGGCATATATTTTCAAACCCAAGGAACATTGAGTACTGAGGAGTTAAAGTCACCCATGAAAAGCTTTTACAGCCGCAGCCAGATTTGGTTTGCAGATCATCGTTCTGAGAAACTGAGCATCCGTGAAGGAATCGACCTTTTGATGTATACCGCTACCCGTGGAGAAGAACTGAGACGAGAAATTGAACGTGGATGGAAAACCAATCTTGGTTTTTCATCAGCATATGAAGCCTCAAGGCCGCTGAACCGTAAGGAATTTGCTATTTTACTCGATGCTTACCTCCAATCTTTCAGTGTGAAGGTAAACTTGGAGGGACAATTATTAAACTAAGATGAACCCTTACGCTCAAAAAAGGTTTTCCAAATTTTTGTTGCTCACTTTTGCCTTGATCATAGCAGGCACCTCGCTCTGGTACACCAATTATTTGGTGAAAAAGATCTCTGCAGCGGAGCGGACCCGAGCCGAGGTTTGGGCGCTCAGCAACAAAAAAATCCTGGAGATTGCCGATGTGAATGATGAGTTCATCACTTTCATTTATTCTGTTAGAGATAGCTTGGAAGTACCGGCAATTGTGACCGACAGTAAAGGGAAGATTATTTTTTGGAAGGGATTAGATAATACCAAGACCAATATCAGGCTGGAAGCGGAACAAACCGACGCCAAAGGGATCAGGCAAAAAAATTATGACCCAACTTATTTTGAGCGAGAGTTAGCTCAAATGAAAGATCAGCACGATCCGATACAGATTAACATTTCTTCATTTGGCATGAAAGACGAGCAATTCGTTTATTACAAAGATTCTATCTTATTGAGCAGGCTCCGGATTTTTCCCTACATACAGTTATCACTAATCGCAATTTTCCTACTATTCGCCTATTTCGTGTTTAATACCGCCAGAAAATCGGAACAAAACCAGGTTTGGGTGGGCTTGGCCAAAGAAACTGCCCACCAGCTGGGTACCCCTATTTCTTCATTGATGGCCTGGATGGAATTATTGAAATCGCGATTTAAGACCAATGAAGACAAGTCCTTGATTGTTGAAATGGAGAACGATATGAAGCGTTTGGAAATTATCGCTGAACGCTTCTCCAAAATCGGATCAAAACCCATTTTAGAAAATCAGGTAGTGTTTAAAGTGGTGAATGATTTTGTGAACTATTTCAAGGTGAGAAGTAGTGATAAAATCAAGTTTGAGGTTTCGGGCGATCGGCAGGTAGAAGCCCTCATCAATCCTCCATTATTCGATTGGGTATTGGAAAACTTATTAAAAAATGCCATCAATGCGGTGGAAGGAAGTGGCGAAATCCTCGTCAAGATTTCTGAAAGCCTGGTCAAGGAACAAGTGTATATCGATGTGAAAGACAATGGTAAGGGAATTCCTAGAAATAAATTTGAAACCATTTTTCAACCCGGGTACACCACCCGCAAACGGGGCTGGGGTTTGGGCCTGTCGCTCACCCGCAGAATCATTGAAAATTATCACAAAGGAAGTGTATTTGTGAAGGAGTCTGAACCCGGAAAAGGCAGCACCTTTCGCATCATTTTAAAAAGCAGTTTAAACTATGAACCGACCAATACCTGAAGAATTTAACCCTTATTATACCAATTATATTGCCGCAGTTGCGGATAATGTATTGGCAGAACTTCGCGATCAGGCCAGCAGTTTTCCTGAGTTTATACTACAAATTCCGGAAGAAAAAGGAGATTATGCTTATGGACCCAATAAATGGACCATTAAAGAACTGATCGGGCATGTAATTGATACCGAGCGAGTGATGGCTTTCAGGGCATTGCATTTTGGCCGCATGGATGTACAGGAGCTACCAGGATTTGATGAGAATGACTATGTGAAAAATTCTGCTTACGAACAGCGCAGTCTGAAAAGTTTAGCCGATGAGTTTGTGCTACTCAGAAAGGCGAACCTGTTTCTATTCGAATCATTTGCAGAGAATGAGTTGAACCAGATAGGCATCGCCAATGGCAACCGGGTTTCGGTAAAGGCGTTGCTCTTTATCATGGCCGGACATGTGATCCATCACCAGCGGATTTTGAAAGAGCGTTATCTGTAAATCTATTTCCTAAGAAAGGCGATCAAACGGTAAACCGGCCGGGCTAACCAAATAAAAGGTGGTAAACTAAATAATCGGCCTAAAAAAGAAGACCAATGTTCGGCATGGCTCCAGATTTCCAATACTGCATCGGCCCCTTTCAGCACTTTACCTATTCTGGTAATAATATGGATTTCTCGTTCACATGCTTCGGGACTGATTTGAGGAAATTGCGCTAGTAATGCTTGATTTTGGTAGGGCTCCAGCCTGAACTGTTTTTTACCATCAATGCGACTCAGCCAGCCGCTAACGCCCACACACATTTTGCATGAGCCATCGTAAAAGACAATTATCTGATTCATATCCTGAATAGACAAAGATACAAAGCTTAAGTTCTGAAAGGGATGTTTAACTTTGTTTATGATCCAAATACAATCCTTTGTTTGTAACCCTTATCAGGAAAACACTTACCTCCTTTTCGATGAAACGAAAGCCTGTGTGATCATCGACCCGGGAGTGTACACGGCTGCGGAGGAAAATGAATTGAACAGCTTTATCAAAGCGAATGAACTAAAACCGGTAAAATTACTCAACACCCATTGCCATATCGATCATGTACTTGGCAATCAATATGTTGCAAGCACCTACAATTTATTACCCGAATTTCATGCACTTGAACAAGAGGTTTTAAATGCCATCCCTGCTTATGCACCGCAAATGGGCATCAGATATGATCTGTCACCCCTACCGGCAACTTATCTGGAAGAAGGCGGAATCATCAGTTTTGGGAATAGCGTATTGGAGATCATTTTTGCACCTGGGCACTCGCCGGGCCATCTTTGCTTTTACTCCGCTGAACAAAATTTCCTGATAGGTGGAGACGTTTTGTTTTACAGAAGTATTGGCCGAACCGATCTGCCAGGTGGGAACCACCAGCAGTTGCTGGAAAGCATCCGTACTAAACTTTTCAAATTGCCTGCCGATTGCAGCGTTTATCCGGGTCACGGACCAAAAACCAGCATCGCATTTGAACAGCTTCACAATCCATTTCTAAGCTAAATTCATTTGAACACCTCGCTATATATCGCTAAAAGGTATCTGTTTTCTAAGAAATCGGTCAATGCTATCCACGTCATTTCCGGCATCTCCATGCTGGGCATTACCGTTGGGAGTGCCGCTTTGATCATCATCCTTTCGGTATTTAATGGTTTTGAAGACCTCATCTTGTCGATGTATAACCAGCTGAGCCCTGAGATCAAGATCACTGCTGCTGAGGGTAAATTTTTCGATGCCCGTTCGCAAACTTTCAGGCAAATTCAAAATGATCCAAGCGTACTGAATTATAGTGAAGTGCTCGAAGAAAAAGCACTTGTTCGTTACGATGGGCGGCAATTTATTGCAAGGATAAAAGGAGTGGATACCGAATTTGGGAAAGGAAAATCTTTGGATAGTACTTTGAAAGAAGGTGCTTTTGATTTGGGAGAGGATGTGTTCCCAAGGGCGGTCATAGGTTCGGCGGTGCAGGCCTATTTATCAGTAAACTTGGAAAATCAGGAAGAGAGTTTAGCAATTTACTCGCCCCGAAAAGACGTGAATAACAGCTTGAACCCTGCCGATGAATTTGTGATGCAATACAGCTTTCCTTCGGGCGTTTTCAAAACTCAGCAAGAATTTGACGACCTGGTGGTGGTCCCCATAAGTTTTACCCGCTCTTTACTTGCTGAAGAAAACGGCGTTTCGGCACTTGAAATAGACCTAAAACCGGGCACCGACCTGAGTTCATTTCAGAAAGAACTGGAGGGAATGCTTGGAAAGGGCTTCAGCGTAAAAAACCGCATCCAGCAAAATCAGCTACTCTATAAAGTCCTCAACTCCGAAAAATGGGCCATCTTCATCATCCTGACTTTTGTGCTGATTGTTGCCATTTTCAACATCATCGGTTCTTTAACCATGTTGGTCATCGATAAGAAAAAAGACATTGCCATTCTGAGCAGCATGGGTGCTGGTAAGTCGCTTATCAGAAATATTTTTTTAATAGAAGGCATGATGATATCATTGACCGGCTGCCTTTTAGGAATGCTAATCGGTTTGGCTTTTTGCATGCTGCAGCAGCAATACGGATTCATCAAAATGCAGATGAGCGATAATGGTTTCCTCGATGCTTACCCTGTAAGTTTGAAGACTTATGATTTTTTATTGGTGTTTGCCACAGTTTTTGTCGTTTCACTAATTGCCTCGATCATTTCATCAAGAATCAGTGTTAAAAGCCTGGAAACGCTGAAGGAAAACTTATGATCAGGATATAAACAAGTTTTGTTGCGGTGCCGGAATCACGCCCGATTTAACTCCGTAATCGAACATGGTTTGAATGGCCAATTTTCCCTGAAGCCCTAGATCTAAGCTAAAATCGTTCACATAAAGTTGAATGTGCTGATACATTACTTCTTCGCTCATTTCTTGAGCATGCGAACGTATGAATTCCAATCCCGAAGCCGGATTTGCCTGGGCATAAGCCAGGCTTTTCCGTATAAGGCCGCTCACTTGTTGTTGAAGTTTGTGTGGCATGTTTCTTTTCATCACAATTCCACCCAAAGGTATGGGCATTCCCGTGAGTTGTTCCCAATAAGCACCCAAATCGATCACCTTATGAAGCCCCTTTTGTTCATAAGTAAACCTGTTTTCATGGATGATCAGGCCCAGGTCAACCTGTCGATCGATGAGCGCCTGTTCGATCTCAGAAAAAACCATGGATTGTTTTTGTAGGTGTTCTGGAAGTGCAATTCCGAGCAAAAAATTGGCCGTAGTATTCAGCCCCGGAATCGCAATACTTAATGAGGGCTGTTGTTTAACTGCGGCAAAACTGCGTGCTTCATTGGCAATTAAGAGCGGCCCCACTCCAAAACCAAGTGCGCTGCCCGCATCCAATAAAACATAGTTTTCAAGCGCTTTGGCATAGGCATGAAAGCTCAATTTGGTAATGTCCAGCTCCGCACGAAAAGCCTTTTGATTGAGGGTTTCCACGTCCTCATAAAACACTTCAAACTCTAGCCCTTCGGTATCAATTTTATGATGAATGAGTGCATCGAAAATAAAAGTATCGTTTGGGCAGGGTGAAAAACCAAGACTTAATTTCATGCTAAATCTTTGATAAAGGTGCACAAGAATTGGTTCAGCTGCTCAATAGCTAAAGGAATGTTCCATTGATCGCGGTTGCGGCGCTCCACATAATTAGAAACGGCTCTGATCTGGATGCTGGGTAAACTAAATTGACCACAAGCGTAAAAAAAGGCGGCTCCTTCCATACTTTCCAGTTGAGGGTTTAACCTACCAGCGGTTGCGGTAATGCTCTTTTCGCTTCCATGAACCTTATTCACGGTTATGGCTCGAGCTTTTGCAATACGGTCTAAGGAAGAAGAATTTAAATTCGGATCAATTGGCTCATAGTGGTTTAACCCTAATCCCAAATCGTTCATGCTGATGAATTGATTGCCATCCTCCACCCCGAAATAAGCAAAGTTATCGTCAGTAACATGTAAAACTTGTCCGAGGGTAAAATGACGATCAAAGCTGCCTGCAATGCCCGCATTAATGGCCAGATCGTACGATTGAGTACTCAGTTCCCTGGCCATTGCAAAGGTGGTAGCAAACATACCAACGCCGCTGATGAGGCATTTGACCCGTAATCGGCCTAAATTGAAGTCAGCTTCAGCAGGTTCTTTCACAAATTCTTTTAGTAGTGGTTCTACTTCAGATTTGGTGGCTGCAACCAGTAGGATGTTCATATTCAAAGGTACGCATTAGCTGTAATTTGCCATGCTTAGGAGAGTTTAACTTATATTTGTAAGCTAATTTGATGTTGAAATGATTTATATCACCCGTAGAGAACGATTTAATGCAGCCCATAAGCTTTTCAGAGAGGATTGGAGTACTGATAAGAATAAGGAAACTTTTGGGAAATGTGCCAATCCTAACTGGCATGGGCACAATTATGAATTATTTGTGACCATCAAAGGAGAAATCAATCCAGAAACAGGATTTGTAATCGATCTGAAAGAATTAAAAAGCATCATCTTAGAAGAAGTGATTGATAAGTTGGATCATAAAAACATCAACCTCGATGTTGATTTTATGAAAAACAAATTGGCCTCTACCGAAATACTGGCTGTTGCTATTTGGGATCAGCTGTACCAACCAATCGCAAAACATGGTGCACAGCTGCATGCTATCAAGCTATACGAAACTGAAAATAATTTTGTCGAATATTTCGGCTAAAAACCCTAAAAACCTCCAAATGGAACCCATTCAACACCTTCATTTAGATGAAGAGAACGAAACTGTCGGCTATATGAAAGTTGATCGCTATAACCAGGAAAAAATAGAACGAATAGCAGCGCATTATGCTCAAATTCTTCCTGAACTGGGTGAAGATCCAACAAGGGAGGGTTTGCTTAAAACCCCGGAAAGGGTTGCAAAAGCGCTGCAATACTTAACGCATGGTTACGATGTAAAACCTGATGATATTTTGAAAAGTGCCATGTTCAAGGAAGATTATAGTCAAATGGTAGTGGTAAAAGACATTGAGGTGTTCTCTATGTGTGAGCACCACTTGCTGCCATTTTTCGGGAAAGCACACATTGCCTACATTCCGAATGGACATATTGTCGGTTTGAGCAAAATTCCAAGAGTGGTGGATGCTTTTGCTCGTCGGTTACAAGTACAAGAAAGATTAACCAACGAGATCCGGGATTGTATACAAGATACTTTAAATCCGGCAGGTGTGGCCGTCGTCATCGAGTGTAAGCATTTGTGCATGTCGATGCGTGGAGTACAAAAGCAAAATTCAGTTACCACTACTTCTGCATTTACCGGTGAATTTGTAAACGACAGAACCCGAACTGAATTTTTAAAATTAATTAGCAGCAGTTTAGATTAATATTGATATGAAGGCATACGTTTTTCCTGGACAAGGTGCACAATTTGTGGGGATGGGGAAAGAGCTTTACGAGCAATCTTCAGAAGCCCAATCATTGTTTGAAAAGGCCAATGAACTATTGGGATTCCGCATCACCGATATCATGTTTGATGGAACGGATGAGGATTTAAAGCAAACTAATGTAACCCAGCCTGCCATCTTCTTACACTCGGTTATTTTGGCAAAGGTATTAGCTGATGATTTCAAACCCGACATGGTGGCCGGACACAGTTTGGGTGAATTTTCGGCCTTGGTTGCTGCTCAGGCTTTATCTTTCGAAGATGGCTTACGATTAGTTGCCGCCCGTGCCAATGCCATGCAAAAAGCCTGCGAAAAACAAGCCTCTACCATGGCTGCTATTTTGGGCTTAAAAGACCAGGTAGTGGAAGAGATCTGTGCCCAGGTAAAAGAAGTAGTGGTGCCCGCCAACTACAATTGTCCAGGCCAGCTGGTCATTTCGGGCAGCATAGCCGGTATTGATCAGGCTTGTGAATTGTTAACCCAGGCCGGTGCCAAAAGAGCCTTGAAATTAAATGTGGGTGGTGCCTTCCATTCTCCTTTGATGGAGTCGGCACGTGCCGAATTACAAAGTGCTATCGAATCCACCGATATCAGCTCCCCCATTTGTCCCATCTACCAAAATATTGATGCCCTGCCTTATACCGATTCGGCCATCATCAAAACCAATTTAATTGCTCAGCTCACAGGCGCTGTTCGCTGGACCCAAACTGTTCAAAACATGTTAGCTAACGGCGCTACTTCGTTTACCGAAGTGGGACCAGGTAGCGTTTTACAAGGCTTAGTGAAAAAGGTAGACCGCTCCGTAGAGACCTTCAGCGCTACAGTTTCTTAAGTCATCTTCACGTAGCACCCGTGCTTAAAGAGGGCTGAATATTTCGGAGAGATATTTTTTTCTGATATCCTTCGTTATAAATATTTGGTTCTTCTGTGAATGACTTTATTTTTCCTCGATCAGCATAAGTGGTTGTTCTTAATCGGAATGTTATCCGCTACATTCCTGCTCGTTTTTGTTCTCTTTAAAGTATTAAAACCTAAAAAATTAGGTAGTGCTACCGAGCCAATAAATCACCCTCCTGCTAAATGGAAAAACAAGATGAAGCTGATGAGACTTATAGAAGAGTATCAAGAAAGTATCAGCAACTTGAAAGATAGTAACAGAAAATTAGCACAACAGGAACGAGAAACCGCTTGGAGAGAAATGGCCAAACTGGTTGCCCATGAGATCAAAAATCCGCTTACGCCTCTTAAACTGGGAATACAGCTCTTAAAAAAATCATGGGAAGCCAAAGACCCGGATTTTGACGAGAAATTTGAGCGATTTACCGATTCCTTCATTGAACAGGTAGAAATTCTTTCGAATATCGTATCGGAGTTTTCCAATTTTGCTAAAATGCCCGAGATGGTATTAGAACCGATCGACCTGAATGAATTACTCAAAAAATTGACAGCCATTTATACCAGCTCTAATCAAATCAAGATCAGATTTGAAACAGCTGTAAAAGACCCTGTTTGGATAAAGGCTGATCAGAATTTTTTGATCAGATCTTTCAATAATTTGATCAACAACGCCATTGAGGCCATCCAAGAACCCAGCTCTGGAGAAATAGTGATCCGCTTACATAAAGACGGGCATTGGGCTCATGTAGACATTCAGGACAATGGCAGTGGAATCCCAGATGGGTTTAGGGCACAGATCTTTACGCCGAGCTTCACCACCAAAACCTCCGGCAGTGGCCTGGGCTTGGCTTTTGTGAAGCAAAGCATTCTCAGCATAGGCGGAACCATTCATTTTGAAACCTGCAGCGGCAAAGGGACCAATTTTTACATCCGTATCCCTATCCTGAAAATCTGAGGAATTATTTCAGGGTTACTTTTCCCGAACCAATTACAAAACCATCGGCATAAAGTACAATGTCATAAACGCCCTTACTGAAAGCTCCTTTATTGGCCCAAACAATAGTGTTTATTTTGCTGCTATCGTTCACAAAATCAATCGCCGATTTGTAAGAGTAAGGAAGTTCTTCACCACTTATGAGCGACATGCTGCCGGTTTCTGTCAAGATCAGGTTTCCGTTTGGATCCATAATTCTTAAATAAACCGTATGCAAACCGCGTTCTGCCAAATCATTTTGCTGCAGTTTAAAACCGATTTTGAGTTGCTGAGCATTAGCTGCACGGCTGGTATTGCTGACTCTGCCGTTAGATCTGATCCTGATCGGGTTGATCTTGAGGTAAGCAATTTTCAGCGCCGCAGCCGTTCTTACTTTCTTATCTAATTCTTTGTTTTGTTGCTCCAGGTTTGTTGCTCTTTCGTTTTCGGTCCGATAAGCTGTTTGTAAACTGTCTCTTTGTATAACTAAACCAGAGTTTTGTTTCTTTAATTCTTCAATTTCTGCTAAATATTTGTTGACGAAATCGCGAAGTTCTTTTACTTCTTGCTGAGCAGCTGTCAGTTCTCGTTTGGTCAACTCATTTTGACGAAGGGCCTCTCTTAATTCGTTGATTTTTTGACGTGCCTCTTCTTGTTTTTGCTGCAATTGCTCATTCAATAAAGTATAATCATTGTTCACTTTATCCAACTCTGCCTCCACTTTATCCAATTCTTTTTGCATCAGTGCTTTTTCATCACTCAACTGCACCACTTGCTGCTGGGCGTTTTTATTTCTGAAAAAAAGAATGGCGTTAGTGGTAAATAATGCAAGTACCACAATCAGCAACAAATAAATTTTATTGTTGTCTTTCTTCACTGATTGGTTGGTTTCTTGAGTTTCCATAATACTTTTTTAATGTGTTTTATTGATTTTTTGCCTCATCTACATAGTTCAGTCTCAAATCAGATAGAAATTGATCTAACAAACGGCTGAGGTCTGCACTTAAGTTACCCTGGGTTTTTTGTTTAAGCATTTCCAGCATTTCAATACTTTCTTTGGCGTGTTCGAGGTTTTTTTCTGTTTTCTGCGTAACCGGGTTCATCAGTTTTCCCAGTCCCTGCATTCCTGAAGTATGAAAAAGATAAAGCAATGAAGCAAAAAGCTGATCGTTCTTATCCATGGTTAGTTAATGCTTTTATAACGTGTTGTTAATTAAATTATTGTTTAAACAGGATGCAAATATAAAATAAATGTGACAACCCTCATTTTCTGTCTACCTGGCAGAACTTTCTAAAAAGTGAATACACCAATACGGCAATTATTATCTTTGAAGATTGATATCCAACATGAATAAATTTTTCCTCTTCGGCCTTACTTGTCTGCTATCATTCCAAACCGCTCTCAGTCAGGCGCAAATTCAACAAACACCCAAAAGAGAGTTTCGCGGGGCTTGGGTAGCCACCGTTTCTAATATAGATTGGCCTTCCAAGCCGGGCTTGAGTACGGAGGAGCAAAAGAAAGAGCTGATCAGCATTCTCGATCATCATCAACAAAGTGGTTTGAATGCCATTATGCTGCAAATTAGACCGGCAGCCGATGCGTTTTATGGACAGGGAAAGGAATTATGGAGTAGATTCCTGACCGGCGTTCAGGGAAAAGCACCCCAGCCTTTTTACGATCCGCTGGCCTTTGCCATTGCAGAAACCCACAAGAGAGGAATGGAATTACACGCCTGGTTCAACCCTTATCGGGCTACCTTCAATTTGATCGATTCGCATACGAGCGCCAATCACATCAGCAAACAAAAACCGGAGTGGTTTTTTACTTATGGAGAAAAAAAATTGTTCAATCCCGGATTACCCGAAGTTCGGCAATACATCATCTCGGTGATCATGGATGTGGTGAAGAATTATGACATTGATGGCGTTCATTTCGACGATTATTTTTATCCCTACCCGGCAGATGGCCAAGTAATTGGCGATAATCAGGCTTATCAGCTTTATGGGGCCGGATTAAAATCGGTAGACGACTGGCGCAGGCAAAATGTCGATACCCTGATCCGCAGTGTTGCCGACAGTATTAAAAAAGTTAAATCTCACATCAAATTCGGGATCAGTCCTTTCGGGATTTGGAGAAACCGATCGCAAGATCCGGAAGGCTCATTGAGTAACGGACTGGATGGTTACAGCAAACTGTACGCTGATGCCCGAAAATGGGTGAAAAATGGATGGGTGGATTACATCAATCCACAAATTTATTTTCCATTCAACTACCAGGCTGCAGCTTATGAAAAATTAGTGGATTGGTGGGCTCAAAACAGTTTTGGGAAACATTTATACATTGGTATTGGTGCATACCGGGCCATAGAGAGCCGCAGCGGCTGGCAGAATAAGAATCAGATTCCAAACCAAATTCGCTACCTGAGAGCCAATTCAAAAGTTCAGGGTAGTGTTTTTTTTAGCTCCAAATCTCTGAGAGATAACCTGGCGGGATTGAATGATTCTTTGAAAAACGATTTTTTTAAAGCCCCAGCCCTTCCGCCATCTATGCCTTGGCTGGATGCAATTGCTCCTCAACATCCGCTCCTGGTGGAGGTTCAACTGTTTCACCAGTCGGTACAATTGAAATGGGAATCGCCACCACAAGCAAAAGATGGAGAAACTGCTTCTGGTTATGTTATTTACCGTTTCAATGAGGGTGAAAAACTGGACATCGAAAACCCAAAGAATATCTTAAAAATCACCTTCGACTCTGCGATGAATAGCTTTACCGACCATTCGGTGAAACCGGGAGCACGGTATACTTATATGATTACGGCTTTAGACCGGGTAAGAAATGAGAGTGAACCATCAAACCGGGTGGGGATCAAGGCTTATTAGCTATTCATGACCGATCCGGCATTGATGTCAATGCTTTGTCCGGTGATGGATTCTTGCTCCAATAAATAGGCCACCAGATCGGCAATTTCACTGGGTTCGCTCATTTTACGAAGCGGTACACTTTGCATCGCGATCTCATAAAAATCAGCCTTGCTCATTCCTAAGCCATCGGCAATTCCTTGCAAACCCTGCTGAGCCATATCGGTATTTACCCAGCCTGGGCAAATGGCATTTACCAAGATATTTTCTGGCGCAAATTGAACTGCCCATGAACGCATTAAACCCAATAAACCAGCCTTACTGGCACAATAAGCACTATAATTGGCTACTCCTAAGCGGGCCAATACCGAAGAGGTGATGATGATTTGTTTGTATTTGGTTTGTGCCAAACGCAGATTGGGCAAGAAGCTGTTCACCAAATTATAGGTGCCTGTCAGATTGGTAGCTATGATTTCTTCCCAGCGGTCTTCTTTTCCCCAATAATTTTCTCCGCCAATGCCTGCATTGGCCACCAAGCCGTGGATGGCTTCGTTCGATAAAAGATCGGCAACTTTTGCAAGTTCGTCTTTTGATTGGATGTCGGCTGCAAAAACATGATGTTTGCCGGGTAGGGAAAGTGCCACCTGCTGCAGTTTTTCTAAATTTCTACCCAATAAAATACAGGTATCGCCAGTGGCTGCTAATTTTCGTACCATAGCCATGCCAATACCACTTCCGGCCCCACTGATCAAATAGGTCTTGTTCATGTTGAAATAAGTAAAGGCCTAAATTAACCAATTTCATCATTTGATTTTAGCCAACTCTGCCTTTAAAACAAGGTCGATGTGACGCTGGGTGCTGGTGCTCAAAAATTTCACCATGCCTTTGCGATCGAGCACCATCGACACTGGGGTTTGCATAATTCCCAGGTCTTGCATCACGAACGAAAAACTATTGGGAATGATCTCATAAGCCAATGGATGTTTTTGGAGGAAATCTTTAATCAGCACGGCATCTTCAAAAGTAATGGCCCAGAATTGGGCCTGGTCTTTTTGGCTTTGAGCAAACTGATGAAGCCTGCTCATCTGACTTAGGCTGCCATAATCGTTTTTACTGAAGAAAAACAAAACGGTCCTCTTACCCAAAAGGTTTTTATTGCTGAACTTTTTACCACTCAATCCCTCCAGATCGAATGCCGGTAAAGGTTTGTTCAATAATTTACTCTTCAGCAGCTGTGTTTCCTCCTCACGTAAATCTTTGATCAACTTCAGTTCATTTGCCGAAGGAGCACTTACCTGTACCACCATGGGTACTTCGTCACTTAAAAATTCAACTATTAAAAAGCCATTGTATTGCTTATCCAAAGCGTCTACCTGAGCTTGGGTCATGGTTTTACCATTCTTGTCTTTGTAGATAAACATTTGCTGTGCGATTAATTCTGCAGGTATGGCAATCCACAAAAAAATCAATGTCTTTATTAAACTGCCCATGAATCTCTTTTTATATCATTAACAGTTTTTTACGGAAATTATTGCCACAAAAAAAGCCCCGATTTTGTCGAGGCTTTTTTCTTTTATTGAGGATTTATTTTTTCTCCGGCTCCAGCACCAAACGAATGAAATTGGCTCCGTTCAGGTATTGGTTGGCAGCGGCTTTTAATCCTTCCGGATTGAGTTTTTTCAATGATTCCAAGTAAGTCAACACTGTTTTAGGGTCTTCGTTATTTTGGTATTGCTGACTCAGATAACCCAACCAGTAAGCGTTTTCTTTCATCTGAACCTCTGTAGAGCGACGCTCTTCGGCAATAAATTTCTCCAAATCAAGCGCCTGTGGACCATTTTGTTTGATCTTATTGATCTCATCCATTGAAGCTGCAATTAATTTTTCAACGTTCTCAGGACCACAACCAAATGCAATGGTATAAGTGTAACGCGGCGTTGGGTACTTGCTGTAGTTTACAAAAGCACCGGGACTGTAAACGCCGCCTTCTGCTTCGCGTAAGCGCTCAATTAACTTGATTTGTAAAATCTCTCCCAAGGCCTCTAATTTGTTGACATTCTCCAAGCTGTAGTCAAAATCGCCGCTTAATACCAAACGTACAGTCGATTTTGGCTCTGTGCCTTTGTAAACTGTTTTTTGAATCTTTCCGGCAGGGATTTTAATACCCAGATCCTTGGCTTCTTCCTTACGGCCTGCTGCTGGCAATCCGCCCAGGTATTGCGCCAACAGTGGTTTAATTTTTTCTACCTCAAAGCTGCCCACAAACACAAAAGTGAAATCACCGGCATCCGCAAAGCGTTCTTTGTAAATCTCAAATGCACGGTCTAAATTAATTTGCTCCACCTTAGCCAGGCTTGGTCCGGTACGGCGATAATTGTAATTACCCAGCACAGCAGCTACGGTATCGGCATAAACGCTGTTCGGGTCGTTCTCCCGATTTTCCAAACCGCCTTTTTGTTGAGTGATGAAGCCTTTAAAAATTTCGGCATCTTTTCGGGGCTGCGTAAAGTACAGATAGTTGAGTTGTAGGGCGGTTTCTAAATCTTTTGGAGATGTAAATCCAGATATTCCTTCGCTACGCTCTGCGATGTAAGGAGATACAGAAACCTTTTTACCATTTAATAATTTAGGCAATTGAAGGGCATTAAACTCGCCAAGACCGCTGCTGCGTACAATGCTGGCCGCATTGCTGGCCGATTGGTAATCAGCATCGCTATAAAGTGAAGTACCACCCGGGCTATAAGCAGAGAAGCTGATTTCATCATTCTTAAACTCCGTAGGTTTTAGAACTGCTTTAACTCCATTGCTAAAAGTAATTTCAGTTACGCCCAATTCGGAAATTTTATTCTCCGAAGTAATGGTGCCGGCTTTTGGTTTAGTTGCTAATAATGGCTTATCAGAAACCTGATCAACATAAGCTTGAATATCAGATTTAGCTACGCTCTCCACCCAGGCATTCACTGTTGCTTCCGAAGGTAATTTGTCTTTGTCTTTCTCCGGACCCATCAAAATGATGTCACGGTTGGTATCGGCAATTAATTGTTTAGCTAATGCATTCACTTCGCTCAGGCTGATTCCGGGAACTTGTGAGCTGGCCAGCTTGAATTCATAATCGATACCTGGTGCCGCCTCTGCTTTCAAGAAATGTCTTAAATATTCGTTCACAAATGCATCTGAAGAAGTTTTGTCCTTTTCTTTAAGTGCCGACTCCATCTGAATCATATAAGACTGTTTTGCACGTGTCAACTCAGACTCGGTAAAACCAAATTTCTTGATGCGCTCAGCTTCGGTAAAGGCAGCCTTGAACCCTTTTTCCAGTTCACCTGGTTTGGCTACCAGGAATAAGTTGAAAGCATCGAGTCCGGCAAGGAAACCAGAAACGCTGGCGCCCGCTTGTAAGAAAGGAGGGTTTGCTTGTTTGGTCAATTCGCTGAAGCGAGCCTGCATCATGCGGTTAAATAAATTACGCATGGTGCTGGTACGGTAATCGGCATCAGAACGGATGATACTTTCCGGATGCTTAATGATCACTTGAGTAACAGTTACCGGAAACTCTTTATCGGTAACTGTGATGAATTGATTTTTACCGGTAAGCGGGATGCTGTAATTGGTTCTTTTACGTGCTTTTGCCGGTTTCTTTAGGTCTGCAAATTTAGTTTTGATGAGTTCTTCTACTTGAGCCACATCAATATCACCCACCACGATCAATGCCTGCAGATCAGGACGGTACCAGTCGGCATAAAATTGTTTAATGGTTTCTGGTTTAAAGTTTTTCAATACTTCCTCCGTACCAATTGGCAATCGGTCGGAGTACCTCGAGTTGTTGAAAAGCATAGGTAAATATTGCTGCTGCATACGCTGAGCAGCACCCTTTCCTAAACGTTTTTCTTCAATTACCACACCTCGTTCTTTTTCAATTTCTTCTACATCAAGTGTAGCATCCTGAGCCCAGTCACGCATAATTTGCATGCCGTTTTTGAAAACCTCCGGATCATCGGTAGGAATAGGCAATTGATAAACTGTTTCGTCGAAACTGGTATAGGCATTTAAGTCAGCTCCAAAACGAACACCTGCTTTTTGCAAATAATTAACCAGGGCATTTTTAGGGTAATTTTTGGTGCCGTTAAAACTCATGTGCTCCATGAAATGCGCCAAACCCTGTTGGTCGTCGTTTTCTAAAATAGAGCCTGCTTTAATGGCCAGATACAAGGTAGCCCGATTTTTAGGCTCCGTATTTTTGCGGATGTAATAGGTAAATCCGTTTGACAGTTTTCCCGTTTTCACCTGAGCATCCAGTGGAATCTCAGTTTTGGATTTTTTAGGTTCTTTAGATTTTTTTTGTGCATCCGCAGTTCCAGTAAGGAAGAATACGGCAGCTAAGAGGTAAATGGAGATCTTGAGTTTCATACAGGATTTTTATTTTTTCTAAATTTCGGCATCGGCAGGAACATTTCCTATGCTTAATGCCTTTTTCTCTTTACTTTAGTTTAGATGAACAGCAGGCTGCAACTGTTACAAAGTATTTCGAGTAAATCCGAAAGAAGGATTTTGGGTTTAATGTCGGGTACATCTTTAGATGGATTAGATTTGGCCCTGTGCCGCATCAGCGGAAGCGGATTAAACACCAAATTAGTGGTCGATTTTGCCACTACTGTCCCCTATCCCGAGAGTTTTAAAGCAGCAATTCGGGAGGTTTTTGCTAAAGAATGGGTCAGTCTCGAGAAAGTCACGCTATTAAATGCCTACATAGCCAATCGACATGCAGATTGGGTACTGCAAACTTTGGCTGAATGGGGAATTAAACCTAAAGATGTGGATGCAATTGCCAGTCATGGTCAAACCATTTATCATGCGCCTTTCAGGTTACACCAAAAAGCTGGCTTTCCGAACGCCACACTCCAAATTGGAGATGGCGATCACTTAGCATTTAAAACCGGGATACTTACATTGAGCGATTTCAGGCAAAAGCACCTGGCCGCAGGTGACGAAGGTGCTCCGTTGGCTGTTTATGGCGATGCGATTTTGTTCAGTTCCAATACCGAAAATCGGATTTTATTAAACCTTGGCGGCATCGCCAATTTTAGTTTTTTACCTAAAGACGGCGATACTTCAAAAATCATATCAAGCGATCTGGGGCCAGCCAATACTTTGATCGATGCAGCCGTAAGAAATCACTTTCAAAAGGATTTTGACCGCGACGGAGCAATCGCTCAATCGGGAAAGGTAGACGTCGAGCTATTAAACAGGCTTTTGGAACATCCGTTTTTTGAAGAGGCGCTGCCAAAATCTACCGGACCAGAAATGTTTAATTTGGACTGGGTGAACCAGGAAATCCAAAAACTCCATATTGCTATCTCGCCTAATGACCTTGTGGCAACGCTGAGCAGACTGAGTATAGAGGTGATTGCCCGTAGCATCCGCAACCATTTCACACTCCCCAATACCAGCATGTATGTAAGTGGCGGTGGGGCAAACAATCCTTGCCTCATGAATGGCCTGAGGGAGCTTTTGCCAGAATTTAACTGTAGAAATTTGAACGAGCTAGGTGTGCATTCAGATGCAAAAGAAGCGGTTTTGTTTGCACTGCTGGCTAATGAAACCTTGGCCGGAGAGGCATTTTCAATTGCGGGTCTTCCAGCCATCAGCTTGGGGAAAATCAGCTTCCCAGCTTAAATAAACTTCTTACCATGTTATGATATAAGAGGGCTTTTTTATTGCCTTTAATCTTTTATTTTTGCAGGCATTATGGCAGAAATTAGCATCAGTAATGCAGACTGGGACCGTTTAAAAATCAAATTAAAACGGAAATACAACCATTTGAGTGAGGAAGATCTCAGCTATCAGGCCGGTCAAGAGGAAGAACTGATTCAGCGCTTAATGAAAAGAGTGAATCGGAATCGGGAATATGTGGTGTTTACCCTCAACAAAGGTTTGGTAAATATCGACAATAACCGCCTTTAATCTTCTTCTCCATTATTGGCAGATCCGGTATATTTTCCATTGCTATCGTAGGCATTTCTACGAATAACAGGAACACCCAACATTTGATACAATTCATCTAATTGCAATAAACTACCATTGGTAAGGTTGCCCAACAACACAATGGTGATGTCCTTTTTTAGATCACGAACATAGATATGTCTGAACCCGTGCCACCAGCCGGTGTGGTACACCACTTTTTGATTTTTTCCTTCAAATGTGCGCCAACCATAGCCGTAACTGAAATGACCTGATTTGATGGGGTTATGGGCGGCATAAGCCGAATCTAAACTTTCTTTTTGCAACAAGCGGCCTTTTTTAAGGGCTAAATCAAATAGATGAAGGTCATGAATAGTACTATAAACACCCTTATCTCCGGTTGGCCCATCTAAAAAGTTCTGCACCACCGATCTCCGCCACACCCGATCGTGACCTATTACATCAGCCGGAATTTTCTCATAAACGGTGGTCGAATAAACTTTGGTGTTTTTCATCCCGGCTGGGTCAAAAATATGTTCCTTCACAAATTCTGCATACGTTTTCCCGCTCACCTTCTCAATAATGGCAGCTAAAACCATGTAGTTAGAATTATTGTAATGAAAAACTCGATCGGGTTTTGCATAAGGTGCCGGTTGATGCTGGGCAATCAATTTCATCACATCCGAATTGCTCATCGGCTTCATTTTATCTTTCCAGATATCGTCAGTAAAGTACACGTAGTTCATCATGCCCGAACGATGGGTTAAGAGCAAACGGATGTTAATGCCATCGTAAGGAAAATCAGGAAAAAACTCTTTGACATCCTGATCCAGCTTCAGTTTTCCCTGTTCCACCAACATCAAAATAGCCGTTGCGGTGATGGGTTTGGTGACCGAAGCCAGCTGGAAAACAGAATTAATTTTTAAGCTATCGCGATGCAGGTAATCGGCCCAGCCTATGGCTCTTTGATAGATGATTTTCCCCTTGCGGGCAACCAGCACATTGCCATTGAACTGACGTTTTCGATGCAATCGTTCTACAAAATCATCAATCTTTTGATGTTCTTTACCGGGCTTGTAAACTAAAGCAAGGCTATCGTTGTAATCATCATCTACTGTTCTTGTTAACTTGTCCTGGCAGGAATTACAAGCAGTAAGTAAAGTAATGGCAAATAAAATAGAGAGGAGGATGGTAGTTCTGATTCGCATCTGATGGTCTAAAAAATATGGGCGGAAAATAGAAAATATCAGCGGCAAAAAACAAACAGAGTTTTAAACAATTTGAAAGCCATTCAAGCGCTTTTTGGAATAAAAAAATCTAAATTTGTGGCCTGCAAATGATACAGTATATGAGCTACAGAATAGAACACGATACCATGGGCGAAGTACAAGTACCAGCCGATAAATATTGGGGTGCACAAACCGAACGATCTCGTAATAATTTTAAAATTGGTCCTGAGGCTTCCATGCCGAAAGAAATCATTGAGGCTTTTGCTTACCTGAAAAAAGCAGCGGCTTACACCAATGCCGATTGCGGTATTTTATCTGCCGAAAAAAGAGACTTGATTGCTCAGGTTTGTGATGAAATTCTGGAAGGGAAGTTAGACGATCAGTTCCCGCTGGTGATCTGGCAAACCGGTTCGGGTACACAATCGAACATGAATGTGAACGAGGTGGTAGCCAACCGTGCGCATGTACTGCAAGGAAACAAACTGGGCGAAGGCAAAACCTTCATTCATCCAAATGATGACGTAAACAAATCTCAGTCTTCAAATGACACCTATCCAACTGCCATGCACATTGCGGCTTATAAGGCGGTGATAGAAATCACTATTCCGGGAGTGGAAAAACTGAGAAACACATTGAAGGCTAAATCAGAAGATTTTAAAGAGATCGTAAAAATTGGACGTACCCACTTGATGGATGCTACTCCTTTAACCTTGGGTCAGGAGTTTTCCGGCTATGTTTCTCAATTAGATCATGGATTAAAAGCTTTAAAAAACACCCTCGATCATTTATCAGAATTGGCACTGGGTGGAACTGCCGTAGGAACGGGCATCAACACCCCAAAGGGTTACGATGTTAAAGTAGCCGATTATATCGCCCGCTTTACCAAACTACCTTTCCGCACTGCTGAAAATAAATTTGAAGCCCTGGCTGCCCACGATGCCATTGTGGAAACACATGGCGCCCTCAAACAGCTTGCAGTAGCCTTAATGAAAATTGCCAACGACATCCGCATGATGGCTTCCGGACCTCGTTCTGGTATTGGAGAAATTTTTATCCCAGAAAATGAACCGGGATCTTCAATCATGCCGGGCAAAGTAAACCCCACTCAAAATGAAGCCATGACCATGGTTGCGGCACAAGTGATGGGCAACGATGTAGCCATTAGCGTAGGTGGATCAAACGGTCATTACGAACTAAATGTTTTTAAACCGATGATGGCGGCTAATTTCCTGCAATCTGCCCGTTTAATTGGGGATGCTTGCGTTTCTTTCAACGATCATTGCGCCATCGGAATTGAACCAAATTACGACGGGATTAAAAAACATGTCGATAATTCATTGATGCTGGTAACTGCATTAAATCCACATATCGGTTACGAAAACGCCGCAAAAATTGCCAAAAAGGCTCATAAAGAGAATAAATCGCTTCGCGAAGCAGCCTTGGAACTGGGCTTGCTGACCAATGAGCAATTCGATCAGTGGGTGCGTCCCGAAGACATGATTGGTGGCTTAAAATAAAGATGCATATCCGATTCCTAATTTTCACGTGGCTAGCCTTTGCGCTCACAGCTTGTAAATTCAACCCGAACTTACAAGACAAGGGGAGTGATTTGGTGCAGGGAAAATGGGAGGAAATTCCCTTGGCTTACCAGGATGAACTCTTACAATACACCCGGCACCAGTTTTCATTCAGCTGCGACTCCTTCTATGTCCAAATGAATACCTCAGCCAAGGCCAATACCTATCCGGATAGCTGTTTTAATGACGGAAATTGGGAAGAGTATGCCAAAGGAACCTATCGGAAAAGCAACGACACCCTTTATCTAAACGGGACCTTCACAAAATCTAACTGGAAACAAAAGATTTCTGGCTGTTACCGGATCGGACAATACCTAGAAGCGTTGATCATTGAAAAAAGAGTAGAAGACACACTTTATTTTAAAAGTTTAACACGCCACACCCCTTTGAAATTGAAATTATTGGAAAGTGTGGTTTGTGAACCCAAACCCTTAAATTGAACTCATGAAAAATCAAATTTTCAAAAAACTAAGCCTGCTCAGCCTTTATATCTGCCTGCCATTATTTAGTTTGGCATGGGGACAGCTCGGTCACCGGGTGGTAGGGCAAATTGCCGAGAACCACCTGAACCCAAAAGCCCGTTTGGCGGTAAAAAATATTTTAGGACACGAAACTTTGGCCATGAGCGCTAATTGGGCCGATTTTGTAAAATCAGATAAAACATTTGACTATTTGTACAACTGGCATTTCATCAATCTGGATGGTGGCTTAACCACAGCCGAACTTCAGAAATTTTTAAAAGCCGATACGGCGGTAAATGCACATACAAAAATTGCTTTTTTAACTAAGGAGTTGAAGAAAAAAGAACTTTCTAAAGACAAAAAAGTAATGTATTTGCGCATTCTGGTGCATTTGGTAGGTGATATTCATCAACCCATGCACACCGGACATCGGGAAGACAAAGGTGGAAACGACATTAAGTTGAGCTGGTTTGGTAGATCAAGCAACCTGCACAGCATTTGGGATTCTGAACTAATCGAAAGCCAGGAATTGAGTTATACGGAATATGCAAAATCCATCAATTCGAGCACAGCAAAACAAAGAGCTGCTTGGCAAAAAGATCCACTGAGTACCTGGATAGCGGAATCTTATCAAATTTCTGGCAAATTATACAGCGGTGTAACCATGGGCGACAGATTATCTTATCGCTATATCTACGATCATTTGGCTACCGCCAATGAACAATTGTTAAAAGGGGGCGTCAGATTAGCCGGGGTGCTGAATGAGATTTTTGGCAGCTAATTAATCATGAAAATTTTAATGGTTTGCCTCGGCAATATTTGCCGGTCGCCACTGGCGCATGGTGTAATGGATCACCTCGTTCAAGAAAATGGATTAAACTGGGAAATCGATTCTGCGGGTACCGGTAACTGGCATTTAGGCAGTCCACCCGACCAGCGCTCCATTACGGTAGCAAAGGCTCACGGCATAGACATCTCTCAGCAAAGGGCCCGGCAAATTAAGGTTTCAGATTTTGATGTTTTTGATCACATCCTGGTTATGGATGAAGAAAATCTAAAAAATGTACTTACCCTGGCGCCCAAAACAGCACATCGAGAAAAAGTGCGCTTATTATTAGAAAACGAAGTGGTACCTGACCCCTATTGGGATAATAATTTGTTTGAGCCCGTTTTTCAAATGGTGCAAAAGGCCTGCATATCTTTGATCCAACAACAGCAAGAAAGCAGCGCCAACAGCTAATTTTACTAACTTTGAAACATGGCCATCCAAAAACCGTCCATTCCTAAAGGTACCCGTGATTTTTCGCCCCAAGAAGTGGTGAAGCGAAATTTTATTTTCGATACCATTAAGGCCGTTTTTCGAAAATATGGCTACCAGGAAATCCAGACCCCAACCATGGAAAATCTGGATACGCTGACTGGTAAATATGGTGAAGAAGGTGACCAGCTGATCTTCAAAATCCTGAATTCTGGAGATTATTTATCAAAATTAGGTTCAGAACAGCTGCAAACCACCACTTCTAAAACTCTTACGCCCAAGATCTCAGAAAAAGCACTTCGTTACGACCTGACGGTGCCTTTTGCACGATATGTGGTGATGCATCAGAATGAGATCAACTTGCCATTTAAAAGATTTCAGATTCAACCGGTTTGGCGTGCCGACCGTCCTCAAAAAGGACGCTACCGCGAATTTTATCAGTGCGATGCCGATGTGGTAGGCTCAGAAAGTTTATTGAACGAGGCGGAGTTTGTGCTGATCTACCAAGAAGCATTATCTAATCTCGGGTTGAAGGACTTTAGCATCAAGATAAATAACCGCAAGATCCTTTCGGGTATTGCCGAAATTATTGGTAAACCGGAATTGATCGTGGATATGACCGTAGCCATTGATAAATTAGATAAAATTGGCTTGGATGGTGTCGTGAAAGAGTTGCTGGAAAAAGGGTTCCGCGAAAGCGATATCGAAAAATTAAAACCCATCATCGAGCTTTCGGGCAGCAATGAAGCTAAGATCAAAAGTCTCAAATCGGTATTGGCTGCTTCCGAAACAGGCTTAAAAGGAATTGCCGAAATCGAAACCATATTCGCTTATATCGAAAAACTCCAAACTCCAAACTTCAAACTCCAAACAGAACTCGATATCACCCTGGCCCGTGGTCTGAACTATTATACGGGAGCCATTTTTGAAGTAAAGAGCAACGAAGTGGCCATGGGCAGCATTGGTGGCGGTGGCCGTTACGATGACCTCACCGGGATGTTTGGTTTGAAAGATCTAACCGGAGTGGGAATTTCTTTTGGCGCCGACCGTATTTATGATGTGATGGAAGAGCTGCAACTTTTCCCCGACAATGCCGGCGAAAGTACCAGAGTCCTCATTAGTAATTTTGATGAAACTGCCGAGACCTATGCCCTACCATTATTGAGTGCTTTGCGTCGAAACGAAATAGCTGCTGAGCTTTACCCAACAGCAGCCAAACTGAAAAAGCAACTGAGTTATGCAGATGCTAAAAAGATTCCTTACGTCATTTTAATTGGCAGCGAAGAAATGGGGTCGGGTTTATTAAGTCTGAAAAACATGCAAAGCGGCGAACAGCAAAAACTCGATATTGCTGCCATTATCCAGCTACTAAACTCTTAGTATTTTCTCTTTCAAGATCATATTTAGCTTTAATAATTTATTATCTTTAAGCAAGGGGGCTTTGATTTTTAATCGATTTTCCCAATTTACACTACCATGAAATTGATTTTAGCACCCGAAAGTTTCAATAATGTTAGAGCTTACGGTGAAGAATTGGGAACAGTTTTTGCTGCCCCCAACTTATGGCACAATATTTTGCTGAAGCTTAGCGTTTCTTGCTTGATGTTGAATTTGAAAGATGCTTGCTGAAATCTGATGGTTGAAAATTGGTCTGTTTTACAGACAAAGGTTTACAACATGAAAAACATCCTTATGAAAAACAGCTATTTTTTGATTGGGCTACTCTGCCTGTTCAATTTCTCAACTTACAGCCAGGTGTTAAGCACCACTAAGGGAGAAATTACTTTTTTCTCCAATGCGCCACTTGAAGATATCAGTGCCAAAAACAACCGGGTGATTTCTATGCTTAATATGGAGAGCAAGGAATTGGTGGTGCGGGTACCAATCAACCAATTTGAATTCCCGAACAAACTGATGCAAAGGCATTTTAATGAAAATTACCTCGAGAGTGAAAAATATCCTTACGGAACCTTTAAGGGGAAAATTGCAGAGAATATCGATTGGGGAAAAGCGGGTAATTATGAAGTCAACGCAACCGGCATTCTGAACGTTCATGGTGTAGATCAAAAGCGAACCCTCCGTGGCAAATTGATCATCGGAACAGACGGCAGCGTTCAAATCAATACGAAATTCCTAGTGGCCCTGGCCGATCATGGCATAGAGATCCCTAAATTGGTTTTCAATAAAATAGCGGAGAAAATTGAGGTGAGCAGCTCTTTTAACTATCAGCCCTTCAAAAAATAATTTCAAAAATTACCACTTATTTATTCATTTTTGAAGCAGCTAATCTTCATCAATGAAAACTTTTGCCATTGGCTCAGCCCCTCTTTCTATTCAAGTCATCAAATCCATTGTTGAACAA
>Ga0063231_10000043_pt1 | contig 26620 bp, 2 predicted proteins | sample LauGreSu1BDMLBSD_2_FD_56231 | JGI IMG/M metagenome (GOLD analysis project Ga0063231, IMG submission 56231) | Freshwater lake microbial communities from Lake Michigan, USA - Su13.BD.MLB.SD v2 (version 2) | ecosystem: Environmental > Aquatic > Freshwater > Lake | place: Lake Michigan, USA...
AGAAATAGGACATCTCAACCTCCGAGTACAGGGTAATTGAGGTGTCAAGATATCGGAGATCGATTGCATCTGGAGGAGAATTCTGATCAGGCTTTGGGTATGGAGTTTCAAGTGTATCGACTGCAAGAGAGTTTATGCACACCTCGCTTGCTGAGGAACGATTTGTCACATTGAAGGCAAATACGCTTTCGGCAGCACCCGATATCTCTATGATCACATCATCGGATGACTGAGGAGCGCGGAAAACCACTGTGCCCAGATCGGGATTGGCCAGGTACATCGATGAGTCCGCAACTTCTCCATTGACCCTCACAACAACATCGGAACCCCTCTGCCATGGGCCGATCTTTGAGGAGAACGCAAATGGAGAGACTCTCGACATCTTATCTCGGAAATTTCCGCTTGCATCACGAGACCTGATGGGAATGATGACCCTGCCTCCTCCTCTCGCCTCTGGGATAACATCGCTCCTGAACGCGTTCCAGGATGTGTAGGTGTGCGACGCAGCAGAGAAAGAAACCTCGCTGTCCGTGCCAATGTCTGCATCCGCAACTCCAACCACCTGATGCGGAGCAGAGGGCAGAGCCCTTGGCTTGGAAACTATCAGGGTTTCGGATGGCTTGGCATACCCTATCAACACCGAACGCAAGACAGCCTCAACAAAAGACTCACCAGCTGCAGGGAACTTTTGAGACAGGCCGATATCGAGACGGAATATCATACCCCGCAAGCTGCCCGTCCAGGGGAGTGACGGAGAGGCAACCGCCTCGGTTTCTGAATATGTTATACCGTCTGAGGACAGCATGAGCACTGCCGAGGCAATTGCTCCGCTGTTGGTATCTAGACTGAGCGACTCAACAGTGACTTCCTGACCGAAGTTTATGACCGCACTGTAAGAGCCCGACGCCAGGCCTCTTGCTAAGTTGACTATGGCACGTGACACATTGGTAACTGAGGTAGCGTCCGTGACTGCGTATGAAGAACCACCCGTTTCTACCCCTATATATCTCTGCTCACCCTGATCCGCCAGCGTTGCGCTGGCAGATGCCGTGATCGGATATGCATTCGCTATGTTGACAAAGAACACAGGCGTCTGCCGATAGCCACGAAGTGAATTTACATCGTCCACCAGTTCTACGGCGTTGAATCTGCTCAAGTTCTCTTCTGCATCGCTTATGACAATGCATGCAAGCGTACCGTTACCGTCTGTAATCGAAGACGCTGAACGTGCTGATTGCGAAATGGCGTCATATATTGGGGAGCATCCGAAGGCAAGAGATCCTGCGACATCCCCGAGATATGCCCTTGCAGAAGCCAGAGCGGAATCACCCTCAAACTGTGCCGTCCTCACCGAAGGAACCCAGTCTATGTCTGCATAATACTGCACGATTGGATTGTCGGGAAGCTCAAGATTAGATATGCCATACTGTCCCTCAAATAGGGCCGATGGGACAGAAAGCACATCGAATTGCAGCGCATCGTCTGATATCTCCGCTGCCAATGGCGGAGGCAGGTAAACCGAGCCGCTTTCGCTATTGGTGAACGATGAAGATTCCGTCAATGAACGCAGGCTCGCCGGAACCGAATATACATTTACCACACTGCATGTGGTGTTGTCAGAACCAGAGCAGGAAAGCCCAGAATAGGGGTTCTCAGTGCTCCTAACACATGCAGGACATGTGAAAGGACATGCCCCATCTCCGCCCGCAAACGCTGCCTGTCCGTCGCTCTGTGCTCCTGAAACGGCATCGAATTGGAAAAGACCACCGGCAACGCATGGGATGCTGAAACGGAAATTCCTTCGCAGTCGGGGAGATACTGACGGGAGCAGATAGTGAGAGAAATTCGCTATGGACGGGTCTGAGTATGCAGCATCCACGGCAGCTGGATCATATCCAGGATATATGGCATTAAGCTCCACTGGCACTCTGTTGCCGTCAGCTCCAAATGCCAACTGACCCCACACTGATCGAGTGGCAAGGTCGAATCCTAGGTAGGTATTCCAATATCGGTCACTGCATAGGAAATCCACACGCCTGTCTTCGGGATTCAGAGAACCGCACCGGATGGGATCCTGGCATCCCACCAGAGACAGGCAGGGAAGTGTCGTGAAATCTGGCCACGCCTTCGTGTCGCAAAGGTTGGGACACTTTGTGCACAGGTCTGCCTTGCACATCCAGAGGGGAGACCATGGAGCATATGCCCACTTTAGGAAGTTCTCACCATCGACGAACAGGTTACAGAACTCGGGGAGGTATTCCCCAATCGTCTTAGAGCAGTCGGTGGATGGCCAATCCGTCTCACATAACTCCCCTCCAACTGGAGGGGCAGGAGGCATCCCGCACGGATAGGGAGGAAGGGTGAGCAACTGCCAATTGGGGTCATTGGACGCAGCACCAATCACAGACCTGCCGTCGGTGAGAGAGAGCATGCATGGTCTCACACACACCGGATGCGGAGCCATCTCGCAACCATCTATGAATTCGCGACCGTCAGCAGGTATGTCCATGCCATTCTCAGCGAAGAATGACAGTGGCACCATCTGATCCCAGCATATCTCCAGGTTCTCGTAGTCTATGTCTCCGTCACAGGGTATTGGGTAATTGGTGCGGGTTGACCCATAAAGATTTTCCTGTGGAATGTTGTCTATCGGGCATCCCACAATAAGTCTATATTCACCTATTCGGTGTCTCACTGGATGCACATAGTCTTGAACTATGTAGTTGCCAGCCGAGTCATAGTACTCATTATGGTATTCAGGTAGCCCAGATGTTGGCCAACTAGAAACCTGAACATAGTATTTCTTGCCCGCAACGACACGAAAATCTGGCTGTCCCTCCCCGAAGAAGCGACTCGAATTGAGCTCAATCCATCCAGATATGGTTCCATCTTGCTCAAATCCCATATAGAAAATGTCGTTCTGGGCAGAGCCTCCGATTGCAGACTGCTCGGACCAAGACTCCCATCTTACAGGGTTACCGAGTTCATCGAATATGCGGACGAGTGACTTGAGATCACTGCCGCCACGAGCAGTAACCGTGAAACCCATTATTCCACTTATTGGAGAGATGAAGGAGAACAGGTCGGTGTCGCCCTCTCCCGTGACCGTGCCGATTGCAGTTGTGCAGTATGAATACTGACGCGGAGGCTCTCCCTCGCTTGGACTTGCCACCTCTGTCACGCCAGATGGCATCGTTATGTTCTTCAGCCAGCGCAGGGCAAATCCCGGAAGGCGTGCAGCAGAAGCGAAATCTCCAGAATCAGCCACATCATTGTCCGCAAATCCGGCTTCTTCCACTGGTAGACCATCATCGGTCTCGGACGAAGGCTGCTGTGGCTCGGCCTCGGAGTTTGGATCGAAGGCAGTGCTGCCGAAAAGGAAGTCATCTACGATGCGAGCACTCACTATGACCTGATATGGAAATCTGGTTTTCCCTTGCCTGAGCGTAACATCTCCGCGCAGGTCGTCGGCTGTAGAACCATCAGCATTTATGCCAAGCCCAAGATCGCTCAAGTCTGAGACATTCAGCAGGGCAGCTATTTCGGACACAGGACGGAAAGGGTCTTCGCTACGAGGCGCCAACCTTGCATAGCCAACTCCGTCGGAAACCGAAACGAGTCTTGGATCTATCCTCACGGGATATACCTTGGTTCCCGTCCTCCTGCGTCTTCTGAATACCTTACCGCCCCCAGTTCCGCTTGTACTGAATCCTCCGACCGCAGATGAAAGTTCGTCACTTGACGAACCCTGGAACTTGATGTATCCCTGGAGTTCCACCTGAACATCTCCCTCAAGAGGAGCGCCCTCGTCGTCATAAACGAGAACCTTGAGGTCGACACCCGAGCGTCCATCGAGACGAACTGTGGCGCTGACGTCTTCCAGCCTATACCCTTCTCGGGTACGCTGCATGTTGGCTTCTGTTTGCTCTCCATATGCCTCAAGAGCAATTTGACAGAATCCGGCTGCATGCCCGTTGCTTATCCCACCCGTAACAATGATTATGCCGCTGTTGTCGACAGCGGCTGCAAGTAGAGATCTTCCAGTAACAAGGCCTACATCTTCAGAGCGAAGATAAACTCCACCATCGTCCAACGAAAGCCTGTCGACTCTCTTCGTCGCCGTGGTTCCAAGAGTCGATCCGACGGGAGGTACAGTTCCCCCGATCAGGTACACATCCCCACCAAACTGCACAGTAGCATGTCTGTCTCTAGGGAAGGGGTGATCTGGAACGACAGGGTCGCCGTCTGATATCACAAATGGGCTAGCCGATGATGAAGAACTCGAACTGCCATAATTTCCGCTGAGGAAATTGCTGACATCTATCAATGCTGAACTTGCGTAGTAGAATTTTCTCGTCTCCGGAATGGTTATTATTGTCTCGGAGTTTCCGAAAGAATAGTCGACGTTTTCACTGTAGAGTCCGCTTCCTGCGACAAGTGCAACGGAGTCTTCGTCCACATCGACTACAGAGGCATGGAGCCTAGACACCTTGGCTAGGTCTGCATTCTGCAGCGCAAAACTGCCAACCCATCGCAGAGAGGTCAGATCGAATACATGGATATGACTTGACAATTCGGAAGGCTCAAGGGTAGAAGACGAAACCTTGGATGCCCCTCCCACCACGAAAAGGTAATTGCCTTTTATGAAGGCGTGCCCGAATGCGACAGCATGCCTCCTGAATGATGACCCTGCGGATGAACCTCCTCCAAATCCTCCAGGAGTAGGTGATGAGCCCTGCTCCGCGCGGAATGGCATCTGATCTAGCTCTGCCCATTCATCACCCAAGGGGTCGTACCTGAAAATTCTACTTGAGCACACAGGCTGGAACCCTGCACCACCGCCAGAAGTGACCTGCTGGAATTCAATTCCGCCGATGGAATATACATATCTTCCATCCGATATCGAAATCATGCCCATAATTGGCTTGGGCATTTTGGCTCTCGGAATCCATCGGTTCGAAGATCCATCCCAAACTTCACAGTAGTTGGTAACTCCCGCTGGCGTGATGCCTCCGAATGTGATGAATCCCTCAATAACGGCTGCTGCACCATGCCACGCCTTGCGGAATCCCATATCAGCGGTTCTGGTCCATGCGGAACCTTCTACATTGAGGCTGCGCACATAGCACGCCGAACTCAAGGGCAGAGAAGAATCCTGCACGATGGAATCTGCGCTGTACTCATTGTCAATCGACGGCGGATCAGAAGGAGGTATAGGGCTGCCCTGCTTGCCATCTCCATCTCCTCCACTTGTCCCATCTCCCTGGAGGGTTGCAAATGCCGCTCCGCCATACCTTATCGTTACTCCATGGACACGCTGCCTATAGATTGGATTTCCGAGGGACTTGTCATAATTGCATTCCGCAAATACTGTCGTCTCAAATCCCGCCCCTGATTGTATTGGGAGAAGCGAAACACGAACTACAGATGAAGAGGATGGAACCCCCCCTGAAGAGTTGGAGTCATACCAAGATCCTGTTTCCTGAACGGTCTCCGTGTACAGGGCCTGCGTGGCCACCCCGGGGATCGAGCTGCCGCAAGAACTTATGTAAACAGGAGTGCCATCTGGTACAGGCTTGTTTGCAAAAGTGACCACGAAAACAACAGAATAGACAGACTGCCCGTCTGCCACGATTTGGCCTGAGGAAGTCCTAACACCATCTCGCTCTAGATATGCAAAATTAACGGCTAGAGGCTCGCGAAGCTTGATCAGTTTTTCAGGATTTCCCCAAGCCCTGTCTCCCTTTCCGTAAATGCGGCGGGTATCTCCATCTACACTAACGTCTGCCTCTACAGAAATGGCGATGTCGTAATCTATCCAGTCTGAAGGCGCGTCAGGATTTCCAGATGGCCATGATGTCCATCCATCTATTGCGAAATTTTCACATATGAGATCCTCATCCCCAAGCCTCCATACAGTTGGTTCTCCAAACTTGCTCCATCGAAGTGGTATGAAGCCCTTGGTGGATACATTGAAATACCTTTCATTGACGGCATCTAGCGGGAGTGTGGCAAAATCATCCGAACTTGAAGTGTCCGTGAAGTTGATACCATCGATGGTTACCGTTACTGGCCATGTCCACCACGGCTGATAAACGCCGCGTAACTTCCATGCCAGATCGCCTGGTCTTTCCACAACCACATTTACAATGTCTCCCTCTGCAAGAGGTACATAAGTGGAGTCCTGAAGGGCGCCGGACCCTGAACCGTCGTCGATGTAGCACTTTATGAAGGCATCAGTGTTGGATGTCCTTTCTCCCTCCGCCATAGACTGAACATCGCGCACCACTCGGAAAACGGCTCGGTCTTCGCCATCCGCATAAACCACCTGGGTATTCGGGTAACCAAATGTAGATATGGGCGCATCTGCATAAATGCCTGTCCTCCTGAGCACGCTGCCCTCAAACCTGTCCCATTCCTGCTGGTAGTCAGCTGTGTTGAATGGAACAAGACATGCGGCCGCCTGCGCGGTAGACCTCTGGCCTCCAAACGATACACTCGCACGTATTATGTATTCCTCTGGTATGACGAACACATCCGATCCGCCACCTCCACCATCGAGATTGTTCTCTTCATCATCTCCTGATGTTGGCTCTTCCGCCACAGTCACTAGACTCGTTCTCACATCGGATGCGGGACCGAAGAAGACGCGATCAGACCTTCCGTTTGATGTGAAGTCCCACACCCCGAAGGAATAGCGTGGATCGTTGCTGACAGCTGTGGAGTAGAAAGGCCTCTCCCTACTGTTCCTGAAGCCAATCAATTCCCACAGCACTGGCGTTCCATTCGGAACAGGTTTGACCACGACCTGGTCCGCAAATGATTTGTCCGGATCAATTTCGTATATCAATGCACGCTGCTGAGCAATGTCGCGACCATCTGCATTGGGCGAACGGATGGTCAAATCGATCTTGACGGTTGGGGACACCACCGTATAAACGCGGGCAGTTCTGCGGAATCCATTGATAGAAACAGTGGCAGTCACCTGAGCTGCCGAAGGGGTGTCAGGAACAGTGACCTGAAAAACTGCCTGAGAGGCTCGGTAGGAGCATGTGCTGTTGTATAGGCAACCTGCATACGATGTGTCCGAACTTTCCGTAAAACTCGCCACGGGAGAACTTGGTCGGATCAGCACTGAATCGGTGTATGTAGAAGCATTGATTTCGGCACGGGCCAAATCGACAAATTGCCAAAGGAACTTTTTCGGAAAATCAATCTGCTCAGCCAAGCCTGTGAACTTGTACCCCTGATCAGGCGTGCATGCCTCCACTGGCTGTCCGCCAACAAGGGAAGATGAAAACGATGGAAGTTCATCTTCAAAACTCGAAAGAGACGCCAATGCCCCATTTGGCAATGGCTCATTGCGGTACTTTGCCAGAACCTTGTAGGTCATGGGCAAAGCACGACCTGCATATGCGCCCACAAGAAGAGCAGAAGGGTTTTGCGAAGATCCGCTTTCACAGAGCCTGCTGGGTCCCGTGCTGGACTGCAATGCTACTCGACTGCACGCATACAAAACAGTGTCAACATCGCTCGTGCGCAGTTCCACCTGGAGCGGGTTGGCAAATGCAACCCTGATCGGTTGCGTAACGAATGAAAATGACCTGTCGCTTGAGGCAGAGGCGTCATCTCCAAGTATGGCATCGGCGTTGTTTACAGCCGTCTGCCTTATGGTTACCGAGGCTTTGGCTGCAAAATAGACAGCCTCCAGACATGCAAGACGCTCTGGAGTCGTTGGCACTATCCCGATGTCAAACCTCTTCCAGCCAGAGGCAAGATCTATCTGATCGATCCTGACAATGTCGTTGAACTTGAATAACTCGACTACAGCTCTTCGCGATACGGAATCAAAAGCATAATTGCCGTCCACGAAGCAGAAGCCGGGAAGCGAAGATGATCCTGCGTCGGACGAAGATGCGATGTATTCCGTCTGTATCGAAAACAGATTTTGACTGGACAGCGGAGCGCCATATTCATCCGTCACTCGGAAATATAGATACACCTTTTCATCAAACCAAGGCCTGACATCGAAGAACCTTTTCGGGAGAAGCGGGTTAAACCAACGCACGGCAAATGTCCCAGTGGAAAGTCGCTCATAGCGCAGGGCAATGACAGCCTCTGGACCAACGCCCACGCCATTGTCTGTGCTTGGCACATCTACCAAAACCTGCACAGGGGAACTCAGGTTTCCAAATCTGTCACGTGTATATATGGAAAAATAGGCAGGCTTGCCTGGCTCTATGTCGTCAAGAACAATATTGTCAAAAGAAAGACCCTGCGCTATATCGTTTCCTGATGATCCTGGTCTCTCTGCTATGGCGATTCGACCTAGCCGCAATACACAGGATGTGTCGGCCGGACTTCCAACAAAAATAGGGTATGCACTGTCAGAAGACAGCGCCCCTGTGTCATCCAAAGGATCGCCCTCTATGTTTGCAAATTCATTTTTGGCGTAATATACGACTATGGATGAGACATCAGGGGATGTGGGAACAACCCAGTCAATCCTGATTTTGCTTGCAGAAGCCCTGTAGGAAACATCAGTTACAATCGGCAAATCGGCTGCAGGACGATCCTCTGGAAGGACAATTCTTGGGGTGTATTCAAACAGACCACTGTCGTCGGCTGGAGAAAAGTCGGCTCCATCAAGTCCAGGTGCAGCAAAAATCCTGAAGAAATGACGCATGCATTCCCATGTCAGCCTCTGCCTCTGCCCAAACGAACCAGTTGTAAATGGAGAATCGAAGTCTTCGACCAAGAAGAACTCATGCTCCCCAATCTCAAGGTTGTCATCGAATATGGTTTCTCCCTGCTGAACCACACATGGGCCTATGTCATCTCCAATTGCAAGGCGAACGCGCAAATCGCTCGTCGGCTGCGAGCCGAACCCCGGCGCGGTTCCAGGAGGAGTCCAATCGACGGGGGCGGCATAGTTGCCTATGTTTGCAGCGCCAGCGATATCCTCGTTCAGAACACGCAGATGGCCGCGCTCCTTGGAGCGGCGGATAGTCACATGTGCATACCCATCTGAACCGACAACCTCAGGATTTACGAACCATTTGAGAAGCAACGCACGGTCGCCGTTGTCCCCTGAAACTCCGCGTGAGAACTCGGCATGCTCTTCGTCGGAAAATAGCGAGCCATGAACCGTAACCTCTGTCAGGCGACCGAACCAAGGCGCGGCAAAGTCTGCAGGGTCATGACCAATATTTAAAACCCCTGCCGTGAAAGATGGGGAAGATGACACTGAAATGCTCGCCACTTCATCATCCACGAACAGAGACATCAAGCCGCCAGCACCGTCTACACNAACAGACACCCTATGCCATGAACCTGACGACATCGGCATGCTCGTCTGGAAGCCGCCCCACGACAACAGTACATTGGATCCATCCCATGTCAATATCATGTCGATGTCGTTGAGCGCACACTTAAAGACGACATGTCTTGAAGATGTGCTGAAGCCATACACCCAAAGTGCGAATGTAATTTCTCCAGAAGATGTGCCTACGGCTCCTGTCGTGGATATGCGCTGGTTTCTTCCGTTCAGACGTATGGCAGGTCCTTTGGATCCAGAGCCATCGGGAGTTGGAGGTCCATCAGTGCGCTCCGTCCACACTGGCTCTACCGTGGTGTAGGAAACCATGGCGTGATTGCCGCTGTCTGAAAAGTCCCTCAGGACAACGCCTGATCCCTCGTCGATGTGGAGCAGCAACAAGGCGTCGGAAGAACGACGTATTCCTGTTCCCACAACCTCTCTGCCCGAAAGACTCTTGATACCTGCAGGTTGACCTCCAAAACTTGGAACCTGTATGTACCGCGCCTCCCCGAACACTCCCCTTGAGTCATAAGGAAATATTCCGTAGTAGGTGAAAATCGAGTCTATTGGAGGACTTGAGACATGACGGTCAACCATACCTCTCGCCACGATGTCTCCGTCTGTTGGCGAGACCGGATATCGGTCGAATCTGCGCACGACCTGAACCCCGGCGAAGTCCGTGCCAGCATCTACCGTGGCCTCCGACTTGGCAAGTGATGGGTTCGACGGCGAAGAGATTTCACCCTCGGTGGCGGCAAACCATTCCACTTTTATCCGCTCGCCCTGAAAGGTTGATATTACTGAATTTAGCCTACCAGGGTAGGCATCATCTAGAGATGCCAAAAGGTCATCGGCAATCGAGTGTCTAACATCGCCCTGATCCGCCCATGAAGTGGAGCCACTCTGGTCAACTACGACAGATACAGTCCGCTCAGGCAGATTGAGCGCCAGACCGCCATCGCCATCGGCAGCAGCCGTGTTTGAGAAGCTTGGCTGGAGACTAACATCATCGAAGTCCGATATAGTGATAAGCTGACGCTGAGCAGGGGCAGTTTTGATGCAAGAAGCGGAGGTGTCATCGCGAGAGAACACCCGTATCGCCAGCCTGTTTTCGACCGTCTGAGACCCAGAAGGCTCATATATGATGGTGCGTGCGGATTGGGTGGCAGATACTGAAGCATCCTCATCCCATACAAAATATCGCTTTGCACTTGCAGGGCTCTGCGTCACTGCGACGCCGAACCTGACAGGCATTTCTGGCTCATCGAATGCGGGCATCGCCGATATGTCGAAGTTGACCCAACCATCCTCCGCGTATCCAAACAGGTCGCAAGATGAAGATACCAGTGGGAATTCGCCCACCACATTTCCACCATCGTTGATATCAACCACCTTGATATGTATGGTCGTGTAGGTTTCGGAAAATGAGTTAACTACACGATCCCGCTGCAACTCGCTGTCCATGGTGTCATCAACCACCACAAAACGAGAAGAGGAATCGAAATAGTCTACGGCCTGAATTACAGATGGCAACAGGAATACATCTGTTGAAGAAACAAGTATTGCGTCAACGACATATCCCTGCCCGTATAGGAGCATTGAAATGTCCTGATCTCCAATGTCCTGGGGGAGCCATCCTAAACGCACCCAAATCCATTCAGGAGAACCTGCGGCAACTAGATCAGCTGCCGTGACAGAAACGCCGCTGAAGTCTGAGCGGCCGCATTTGACCACTATGTCCATCCTGTCGTCAAGCGCATACGGAGACACTCTTGCAAACAGATAGTAGAGGTCTGAGCGGGAGGCATCCACTCGGAATGCAAATGAGGCTGGAGAGCCGCCCTCGGAATAAAACATGTCTATTACGCAAGAGCTGGCAGAATATGGATAGTCAAACCTAAAGCGTGCAGCGTGGTCTCCCACATCGAAAGACGATACATTTCCGCCATCTATGTATGCACGATCACCGATGGGGATGGGATGCCCAGAACCAGCGCCCCCCACCCCATGGAGGTGCAGAGAAATCCTTGAAAATGCCTCGTTTGCCATATGTGCCTTCTGTTATTTCTTCGGCATGCCCCTTTGACCTCGCCGGTGATCATATTCCGCGGACAGCCTGCAAATACTGCACAGCGAGGTCGTCCATGACATCAAAGAGCCTCTGCTGAAGATCCTCATCCCTCCAGGTTGTCCAGCCCGATGGAGGGGTGTCCGCAGGGTCGCCAGGCTCCCCAAGCAAATTCCTGAAAAAATACCTCGCAAGACGTTGGCGCATGAAAAGTTTAGTCAGGCGAAGCAGTTCTTGGTACCGTGGATCAGATGGCGGGATGTCTGTCGGTATGTCGATTATGATCTCTCCTCTAGTGGCAGCAAAAATCCAATTATATCTGTTTAGTGAAAATTGCATTCGCAACGGCAAGCCCAAGTTGCGGAAGACAGATGCAATCTCAGACACCTGACTGGGGGATATGAGATGGGGCACATCCCCAAGCGATGTGTAGCCTATTCCGCGACATTCGGCGATGGGAATGCCGTTTATCCCCGCATCTATGTAAAAAGATATGGGGTCGCCATCTGACATCTGCACCCCATATCCAAGAATGGGATTGATCGCGACTCGACATTCCTTACTGCCTATCATTTCAAAGATGTCGAATAGCAGGGATGCATGAATCTCCACATGCTCTCTGGCTCCTGCAATATCAAGAGCGTTTCTGGTCTTACCCAGTACCACAGGATTGTCATAGTCGACAGGACTTGAGTACAACACAGAATATGACGAGGCGTTTCGGTTGATTTCGAAAAGTTGAGAACGGAGATTGGAATATGCGGATGCTCTCGTGGATCCATGGATTTGACTCCAGTAAAGCATGGACCCACCGCTGCTCACTCTTATTGGAGCCGCTATGTTTCCCTGGAGTGAGTAGACGGAACCAGGCCACATGGAGCCCATGCTTGTGGTCCAGCCTCCCACTCTATTGGCCAAGGCCCGAACATCAGAGGTGGGCAAACCCATGGTTCCAACATTTGACAATCCGGGGTCGAAGAATTGAACCTGAGACCCCGACAGCAGCAGTGCCGAAAGCGCATTATCAGATATCAAATACACATTTTGCGCGGAAGAGTTGTGGGACCCATCGCTTCCGATGAAAGAGGCGCTGTTCGCTATGCCAACCTGCCACAGCGGCACGTTGTTAATATCCACATATGGAACTGCAGCCACAATATCGCCCTCGCCGGGGGAGATGATCATGTCTATGGTTTCGATTACGGAAGCAGAACTAGAGCTGCTGGATGAGGAAGATGAAAGTAAGGTGGGCGCAGATGTCAAATCCGCGACTGCGACAATGAGCTTGGGCACCCGCGTCGGCTGTCCGATTTGCAGCAACCTTTGACCTGTCACAGGAACCGATGAGCTGGACGACGACGAAGACAGGGTTTCGCAGCACAGAGGAGGAGCCTCTCCAAGCAGCGCAATGTGCGGGCAAACGGCATCATAATAGAATTGGAATGCTATTAGCGACACGCCATCACAAGGCCCGACAATGAAAGTCGCCGACACGAATGGATTTGGCTCAAATATGTTTGTGACTCCCATGGCGTCCACCAGAGAGTCAAACATCTGAACAAGCGTCTGGGCGTCAGCCGTTATAGAGGTGTTGACCTCGGCGCACTGCAGGATCACCTCAAAAGGTGCGGAGGGGCTGACCTGAGCCATAACCGATGAAGCCTGAGACGCAGTGAGCCCGGCATCGTATGAAACGCATGGAATCAACAGCGCAGAACTTGAAGAACTGCTAGAGCTAGAGCTAGAGCTAGAGCTAGATGATCCACTTGAACTTGAGCTAGAAGATTTGCTAGAACTAGAACTAGAACTAGAACTACTTGATGTGCTGGAGCTACTTGAGGATGAACTGCTAGAGTTGCTAGAACTGGAGGAGGAACTGCTAAAAGAATCAATACTGGAGCTGCTTGAGGATGAACTGCTAGAGTTGCTAGAACTGGAGGAGGAACTGCTGAACGAGAAGCTGCTTGAACTCGAACTACTTGATGAGCGAGATGATGAACTGCTTGAAGAACTGATGCTTGAAGAAGAAGAAGAAGAAGAAGAAGAAGAAGATATGGAAAAGTCTATGAACAAATCACTCGTGATGATGTTTCGCGTGTAGTAATCAAATGGGTACACTTCACCGCTCCAGCCCTCTGAAGCAGCAGATGCCGGAGCACCTCGGGAAGACTGATCGGCGAGCATCGCCACGAATGCAGAAAGAGAAGCTTTACGACATTGAGAGTTAAAGAAAGACAGCCCTTGAGGCGTCCAATATGATTTACTATATGTGTTAGGATTTGAATTGAATTCTTCTGCATCAAAAAATCCAACACTCGATATGAGGCTGTCTTTTAAGTATTGCGCAGGCAGACGCCAGTAGAAAAGTAGGGGGTTATATGATTCGCTGCTGCCGGGCAGGTTGGTGGAGACATTAAGCGGCAGACTGCCTGCGCTCCACAGGGATGGATCTATTGAAAAGTAGTGGGGAGTGTGCAATTGCACCCCCTTGTATGTATCCAACCCAGACTTAAGGTTCTCATAGAGTCTGAAGTGATCGCTCAGCGCATACAGGGTATAGGCTGCATGGTGGGGACTGTTCTGGAATACGGTTCCTCCAGACTGCTGATTGACAATGAATGTAAATTCAGCAACCCCCGTATCGACTCGATCTATTCCATTAAATGGATCGAAGCATGGCAAAGGAATCGGCCATGCATAGTTTTCCGTACGGAAAATTCTTTCCACATCTCCATTTCCCACCCAATCAGACCAATCGACTCCGCAGTCCGTCTTGTCTGGATTTGAATACCATATCCAGTAATCATGTGAGTAGAATGGCACATTCGCCCATCCGACAGGCAACTTCTCGGGGAATATCGTCCCCTCACTGGGGTGTGCCCTGTCCTTTCTCCGCTGCCCTTTTACCTCGTAAAATACCTCGATACCTGATTCACTCAGCTTGGTCTTGACGTACCAGTCAGAGAGTTCAAGTGCATCAGTTCTGTATCCGGAGAGCGAACGGTGGAGGGCAATATCCGAAGGAGTTGCGGAAACAGCTGCCGCATCTAGAATTATAGAGAACCTTCCGCTTTCGGGTTTCGTCCCCTTCATGCTGATAAGGTCGGCTATGACTTCATCAAGCATCTCGTAGAATGCAGCATCCTTCTCATCATTTGTTCCTGACAGGGCGTCCCATATCGCTGTGGTTGCAAAACGATATGTTNGATATCCACGGCAAGAAGCGCTGTATACAGCGATATTACATGGCTGATCGATTGGGACACGTCCGACAGGACGCATAGTTCCTTCTAGAGCCGCGCGTACAGCCTGAACGCAACCCTTCCACCGAGCCTTGCATTCCGTGCACTGAGCTTCTGGAATTAAAGACAAATCAGGTTCTGTCCNAAGATANTCTCTCTTCCACTTGTACAGATTGAGGAAAGAGCTTCCCGTTGCATCGCATCCACCAAGCATGAAATAGAACTTGAAGCTCCTTGTCCCCCACAGGTACCCATCAATAATCATTTCATAAACCGCGTTGTGCCAAGGGCTAGAAATGTCTGGATTGACTGGATCGCATTCAAATGGACCATATGCCCTTGGCAATATATCGTGAGTTGATTCGCCTGGGTTTGAGTCATTTCCTATTCTCTGACCCTGCCATACCGCCGTAAACTGTCCAGACATGCCATATGGGAGGGCTGATGGTGACCCACATGCCCCCAACATAACATTCCAATAATACCTGTTTGCATCATTATTTATGTTGTAATTGTCTGATACCACAATTACAGGAGGTACGGATGTTTCAGTCCGCAGCCACGCCCCTCCATCGGCATCTACATCAATCGCGAACCCTGCTGACCCGTAAAGATAGACTCCGGGTCGCGGGGTGACACGCCAGACATACCCCCCAAGATGAGACCTAGCTCCGCTAAGCAAATAATCGCAGTCATACTCGACCCTGTCTGTGGTCACCACCTCCGTGACCGACCCACCAAGCCGCTCGTTTATTTCTCCAAGAAGATTCTCAAGATTGTAATTGTTCTGCTCCCGAGTGGTTGAAAAATCAAAAGGATTCCAGTATATGAAATGATCGACACCATGCAGCGCCGTGTGGCGGATCATCTCGTTGTACAGGCTAAACCCTGTATATGGATTTCCATATCCAACTGCTCCGCCTGCATCTCCAGACCACTGTCGACCTGCAATCCATGGACGCATGGGCAGGCGTGGAGAATACTTTCGCATCATCCTCACCTGCTGCATATCGTTTAACAAAGAGTTGAACGGGGTTCTGCCAAAGGCTGGCTGACTTCCATCGGTGCTGTCGATCCGCACGAGCCTAGTGCTGTCCTCTGGAGATATGCAGTAGACAGTGGGCGCACCCCATACTCCATAAAGAACTGGAGATGTGGCGTCTCCGACGACAGTGGATCCAAAACTAGGATGACCGTTGCTGTCGTAGAACTCATCCCAGATGGGCACATGCTTTCCCTGGTAATTGCTGGCGCTGGCCGCAGGGAAATTTTGCTTGAGCACATCATAGTATACATAATCCATCGTTGCTGCATCTATGCCAGCGATTCCAGAATTCCAACGAAGATAGGTTGGATTGAGCTGGGGATGCCATGAATTTATTTCCTGTGCAAGGTTGGCTGGAGTGTCCGTCTCCCGACCGACATCGGACATGTAGAACTTGAGGCTCGGCCTTCCCTTCCATATGGAAGAATAGAAATCAGAATTTCCCCATGTGACTATGTTCTCAGGCGTATCGGAGTTGCTCCATGTGACGAATTCTCCGGCTGCCTCCGCGTCTAGGCATATGTAATCAAGTTCTACACCTGCCGTCTTAATCGCAGCACAAACAGTGCCCCAATTGGAGCGGAAAATATCAGCACCCTGAACCGGCCATGGGGAATCGATGCCATCAATCTCGTCTCCAAACCCATAGAAATGCCTTACGCACTGATCGTAATAGTGCATCCTGAGAACTCTCTTGCCTGCCGGCAGGGCCTGCAGGGCACTCAGGATGTTACCAAACCTTTCGGTGGTCAGGAAGTTCCCAGGTCCGTCAACCTTGGCTGCGGGGATTGCCCCTTCGCCTATCCCATCTGTAAGACAGCTGCATCCTGTCGGGGCATACAGACCGACCATAGGCTTGATATATTCATACTGAGTGAAGTCCGCCGCCACAAAGAGGTCGGGATTTACGGTTTCTGAAACCGGCGAGTTCCATGTGGCAGCCCAAATGGGACTCGGGGTGCTCGCGTATATCTGGTCAACAGTTTGATTGATAACGCCAAGGCGGTCTATGGCACCTCGGGTGACCTCAATTCGCACACGACCCTCTTCGCCGCATGTCAAATTCGAACGATACCAACACGCCTTTACGAATATGCCGCCCTGTGCCGTCGACGAAGTGCTTGCACAAGAATCGAACTCGCTGTCGATCAACGAGCGCTCACGCATGTCGTACACAATGCCTTCGATACCATTGAGCACCATGGGCTCGACATGAGAGTAGCCAAAGATGGCAGGAGATATGGGACATCCCTCCTCCGCAAGCCTCATGCCGAGCGAATACAGACCAGAAACAGCAACATATATTGGAGGAGAGTCAACGCCTCGTGATTTAAAATGTGCCGATATTGCATCTATCGCAGTGTTGACGCGGTGTCTGCATGATTTCAATGAACTTGAGAGCGATGAGTGAAGCCTTGCATCAACAACGACAAAGTCTATCGCGTCAAGAAGTGGTCCGTAAACCTCCGATATTCTCGCCGAAACTCCATGTCTCACCCAGGAGTTGGCCGCCGATATGGATCCGACCGTGCCAAGATTGTTATTCACCGAAGATGCCTGAAGTATCAACGATGAATCGAAGTTCGCAAGTCCAGCGATGCCAACCTCTATTGAAGGCCATCTCCTGTTAATTTCAGAAACTGCAGCAATTAGCGAGCCATTTATCAGTGCGACGCGTCTGAATACCTCTCCACGCATGCGGCTGCGAGCGTCCTGAGAAAGCCCTTCGACGGTTTCTTCATCAAAAGGCCTGCTGCACCACCTCACATGCGAAGAGCCAGTGCCATCCGCCATGTCAAAATCAAATGGAGACTTTATATCTATGAGAATCCTAGAAACATGATCAGAAATAACTCCGCCTGTCGCAGAGAATGAGTTCTCCAGCCCCTCCATCCAAGCGATGATGCCCCGTGGAGATGGAACGCCACGAGAATCTATGTTCATGAAGGGGCTTGTCTGGTCATTGTCTTCGCGTATGGTCACGAGGTGGGCAGCTCCCAAGTGCCGTGCGCTTGTCGAAGAGTGCAGGGCATAGCCTGCAGAGAACTCTCCGTCTACTGATGGGTTGTAGACGGCATCACATTCCGTGACGAACAGTTCTGGTCTCATCGGTGCGGAATCCGTGCACCCCAAGTCTGCCACCTGCTCCAGCAACTTACCCATATTGCGAGCCAGTCCCATTACACCCAAACGTCCTCTGAATTCTACTCCGAGAACAAGACGAGAGTTGTTCTGAGGATTTGAGGGATCCGCTGTCTGACTGCCGTCCAGTATGAATGCGAATGGAGAGTTGTGGCCCTGCGAAGATGCTGCATTGGGATCGTTCGCAAATATGCTGTCCCAGGTTGCATCTAGCAAGTTCACGGAGCCTATCAATTCATTAAGCACATCAGAGGCTAGATAAATCCTTTCGTTCGATTTATTCCTGCAAGTCATCCGCACCATGAGCAGGCCTTCGTCTGTGACACGCTGCAAAAGGTTCGAGAGTACCAATGCGAAATTACTGGAGTCAGTGATGCGCAGCCCAGTTGCCCCAGCCGGAATGATCAGTGGGCTTACTCGTGGGTCAGCGACACGTTCGCCAAGCCGAACTTGGAAAACTGATCCTATGTCAAATGAGGCAGGATAAAGGGTAATGGTCTCCCTGGATGGACTGGACACATGAGATGACAGAAGCGGTGATGTCCCATGGGAAACCACATCGACAGGGTCAAACCTCGCCTCCTCCTTGTTTAAGATGAATTGTCTCACATGGACTGGGACCTGCGTTGCAGAGAAGTGGACAGCAAACTGCCTGTAATCATTCCAAGTCGGAGGAGTGCCAGCCCAGAAGTTCGCCTTGCCAAGCACAGGAAGCCTGGTGACTGGTATGTTGCCGCTCCCCGTGAATGTGGAACGATAGAAGTTGTCGGGAACCACCAGCCCTGGATCTGTTGTGCCGCACATACTGAGCAGCGTTCGGTTGGCAGCAGACACTCCCCTCAAAAGGTGCTGACGCTCCGGATATTGAGCTGGAGTGAAATGCTTGCGCTGATCATTCCATGACAGATCGGAAGCCGCTGTGATCACCAGCGTCTCCACGCCATCAGAGTCCACGCCATAATCAAATCCAAACACTGGCGCAGGCTGCTCGGACAGGCCGGTCACATCCGAAGATAGCTGCATGCGCACTGGAGGCTGACCACCGCGTGCCTGGATCATGCTCCAAAGCATCGCTCTCGCGTTCGCAGCCTTAGTGATCGTTTCATTTGGAGGCGGCATGCTGCTGGTATCGTGGAAGGAATCAGGAATGTTTCCAAGTGCAATTTCATCCTGCATCCATATGACGCCACCGTTGAAGTGATTGATAGTCTTGGCTTTCGCCGCACTGATTTCTGATCTTGCGAATGGAACGATGACGACACCCACTCCACCCATGCTGTTGACACTGAAGGCGTCGTCGTGCAATACACTGAATGGTATACCATTCTCGATGCAAGTATGCACTGCGCCCATCAGGTGCCAGTAGTAGTCCTGCCACACCTGATTGGGAACTCCCTCCCAAATGCTAGACCCGACAGCCGCCTCTGGACTGTGAACGATTGCGCACCATGGAACCCTGCTGCGCTCAGAAACCCTCAATCCTCCGTCTTTCAAACTCGCAGACATGCCTGCAATACGACGTATGAATGGAGTGGAGTTATCCGCGGGAGATGCACCATCTATGTTGTTAAATCCATCGAGAGACTCAGGCAACTCATCCAAGTATGAGTTTCCAGTAAAATACCATGCATCAAACACATTGCTACAACACCATGTTGCAAGCATCTTATTTTCTAGGAAACCGTTAATCGCAGAATCCCTAACCATTCCCTTCCATGCGAAATAAGTGGATACCCCAGCTGAGGAGCTATAGAATTGATCAAGCGAGTTGGCGCACGACAGCAGGTTGCCACCCACCTCATTGGGTATCCATTGCGAAAGCGGATTCCACATCACCGTCGGCTTGCCATCTCTGCCGCTCTGTATGAGCATCTCAGAAATTTGCGCAAGCCACATGTCGGGCAAAGCCGACTTAGCTGTGGAGTTAGCCGGCTGTCGACGCAGATTGAAAAACTCCACACCCAACTCTGATTTGTAAGCAGATGAGAAATACGCAGCGTCATCCTGATTCATGAAAAGTGGAGTTGACATCGGCGAATGGAACCCTGCCGGAATGATGGCAAAGTCGTCGTGGCCATACTCGTGCATCTGCTCGGCAAGAAATCTCATGAAACCATCGGTCTTGCTCCACAGCCAGTTCATGTAACGGGAAAGATTACTCTTCAGTGGGGATCCATCTGTCCATCCAAGCGCCGTGTTCGTCANGTTCAACATGGCCGTCAGTATCGCACTGTTGCCACTTGCAAGCAAAAGCCAATCGCGGAGCTCCCTGTCTTGAGCAGAAGAAGCATCAGTGATCGGCCATGGAAAATCTATCGGATTCCCCTCTCCGTCTATCTGAATGACGCCATCGCTAATTGCGGCGTTGACGGCAAGTTCACAAAAGTCTCCAAGCAGCGGATCCATGGGCATGCTATCCCAATACATGCCACGCACACCAAGCGGATAGCCGTCATCTCCAAGAATCGGATTTCCTGACGCATCACGTGCGAGCCCCTGGCGTGCGAGTTCCTTGCAGATATCTGCCCACAGATGCTGCATGCTGGGCGATATGATACTTCTCCATCTTGTTCCCGCATTGCCAAAATTATCCGCCAACTGCTCTCTTCCCCATATGTCGCGAGCAACAGGGTACAATTCTGCAACAGTTTTCTCTACAACAGAGCCATTTTCAGTCACAAAGGCAGTGTTGCCCTCCTGAAGGTCTATCTCCCTCATGGCGAACATCTTAAAGTAGGCGACCAGTCTTGTATTGTACTTGACGGATGCCGCCACGTATTCAGCAAGAGGATCCATCGCCATACCAACCGCAGACGCCCCGAGACCATCGTCGCGGAACAAAATCCACTGATTGCATGAAACGCCATCACGCTGCCAGTTCCAGTCACCACTTCCAAATACATCAGGCTTGCTGAACCACATGGGCTCGTCAGAGCTGCGCAGTTGAACAATTGTAAAATCAGGTCTCCACTGTGCCGCCGCACGCACGATGGCGTCTACATTGAAAAGCTCTCTAAATCGTGCACGGACGGCACTCATTCTTCCGGGAATCGTGGACGCAGATCCACAAGCTGACATGGGCTGTATCGTGAGCGGACCAGATATCTGCACTCTATTGTAGAAATATCCCTCTGAGTATGGATTGTCACAATCATCAAGAAGGCAGACTTCGCAAAGACCAGTCGATGGATTTATCGATGCCCCGTTCACATTCGACACATTCATGTCGTAACTCAGCACCGCATCGAATGAACTGAACTGCGTTTGCAGGTTGAACCTTGCGTCTCTTATCCAACCGGCTCCCCGAACTCCACTAATCGGAGTTCCTCCAATCGTACTGGTCATCAAGCCATCGCGACGCAAGACAGGCTGAGAATCGCGCTTGAGATTGAATTCAACACTTGGCATGCCCTCGCCCAAATAGGGGCGAGAGAACCAAAGACCACAGGGACTGTGCGGATCGGGGCGCAGTCTCGCCACCTCCACTCCATCCTCAAGTACAGAAACATAGTATCTCTGCAGTCCAAAAAGTCTGTTGTTAGGAGGGAACTGCTCGTTGGGAGAATCTCCCTCTAGAGCGGAAGGGGTCGGAAAAGATATACGATACAGCGTGTATGCCGAAGAACCAGGCGATTCGGGAATGAGCACTGCAGTGACACAGGGCTTGAGCGCTGCAGTTGTCATGCCAACCGGTATCGATCCCGTGGACAGGGAAACCGCAGTGTCTTGGCTTACGACCTCGGAGAAACTGAACTGCAGATTAGACCGTTCAGCCAGCGTCCAAGACTGTCGCCCACCAACTGCGCGCTCCACCTCCGCGAGCATTCTTTCAGCAGTTGCAGAGTTGAATGTCCTTGTGGGAATCCAATCGACCGGCGCATTTGCTGCGCTCATCGCCCTCTCTGCCGTACCATACCAAAATGTGAACAGTGGCTCGCCACAGCCTATCAGTATGCTGTGGATGGCATTTTCCCACCACATGTGCCCGTGATGCAACTGCCTGCCACGGATACCTCCGTCATACGTCCTCTGAAGAGCGGTTTCTCCAGGAAGGGCTGCAGGAACTTCTGGCCACATTATGCCAGGACGAAGCCACGGGAAGCCGCCAAAACCTCCAGGCCACTCTAGCCAACCAATTGCTTTTTGAGCAGGATGAGCGTAAGCCGCCTGCTTCAACTTTGCAACGTTTAACTTCAGATCTGAGAAGGGTTCCCACACACTCCTGCACATGGTGAGAAGGGTGTTTGCTGCAATAAAAGCACTGAATCCGCTGCCTGATGGAACATCAGACCTCGCACCGTTTCCCAAGAAAGTCCAGTTAGAAGACTGCAAAGCACTTTGAGATATCACGAGCGTCTGCGAATCAGGCATTCGGGCTATGCCCGCGTTCAAGGATCCGTTCCTAGCCATTTGGATGAGCGTATTCCACTGATATTCATGCAGCAGGCATGGGAATGAAGTGAGATCATTAAGAGAGTTATAGGATAATGTGGAAGATTGATGGATTGAAGAGTTTATGATTCCCGCCTGCAGTCCAATAATGTCGACATAAGTGTCGTACAACATGAACTGACTATATCCAGAGAACATGGCATCCGTCGGCAGGGTTCCTGAGGTTTCCATGAGCCAATTCTGACCACTCATGCTCGGCCATATAGCCTTAGTGCTATCTGGTCCTGGACTCTGGATTACAAGCCTATCGCCATTTATGGATAGAGAGGTGTCCGAATCGAGACGCGCTTTTCCTTGATAATGAAAGTGCTGAAGGCTTTCATCTGCACGCATACATAGTTTTTGCTTAAGAGTCGCCTCTACTGCTGCCGAAATGAGCCTGAACACCTCAGACTCTAGCAGGCTAATTACCAGACTGAGCCGACCATAAACAGGATGACTGTATGATCCTCCCCAAGCAAGCCTAGCGTATGATCTCAATCCTTCAGAAATGCTGTTTAGGCTAGGTCTCGATCTTGCAGTCAATCCTGCGCCATATCTACCTTCTCCTGCTTCAATTATGTTCTGTATTCCTACAAAACCATTCCATTCAAAAGTGCTCCATCGAGGGTGGCTTGCCATCCTCTCAAGCCACTCGTCCTGCAACCCGTATCCCTGTATGACCTGCAACCACTTGGAGAGATTTGTAGTTTTATCATGTCCCTCAAAAAGAAAATCGTACATGATGTAGTTGAGCAGGCTGCCGTCTCTGTCGAGATCGAACGGAAGGCGATTAAGACCCTCTCCAACGAGCTGACTAGATGTCACATTAGGTTCGGATCGAGCATACTCAGCGATCATGCTCGTCATATACTGGATGAAGCCTCCACCGTCTGCGGTTGGGTTGCCATCTGGACCCAAGGTTCCAACGTAGAACCTTATGAGGTTATCATTCCATATAGAAGGTAACTGCACAGTTCGCGATACGCCCAAAGAGTCCGTGAATGTGAACTGCTCAAGATCGGGCTGATACCATGCGGACCATCGCGGGGAATCTGCACGCGATGGCTCAATCCTGCTTCGAATGTCTCCCGTGCATAGGTTCATAAAAGGAATATCTATGATAAATATCCCCCGCCTTCCCTCAGGAAACTTTTCCGAAACATCATCACCAAAGCATCCGCGATCACAAAGGATACCTGGGTATGCATATCCACCCAACCTGCTGCCTTCGATTATGTTCCTGATCACATCATACCTGAAGCATGCAGGACTATCAGAAGACCATGGCAGCAGCACCCCTGAAGATTCATCGGTGTATCCATTGAGGAGCCAGCGATTGACAGCATAATTCTGCTGCCTACCGCCAAAAGATGGGTCGTTGGTTATGAAAGAATAACCAGAACCTGCATCTGCAACGAGATCGATTGAAGCTGCAGACATTCCAGAGACAGTTTCGGTCGACGACTGCCCAGACGGTCCAATCGAAGTGCTTGTATAGTATTCATCATTGACAAATGGGAAATAGCATGTCCATCTCGATATCGCGGTCATAGGCGGGATGCGTCTGCTAATGCTGCGCACCATGTCTGGATGGGTATCGAAATTGTCAACATCTGATGGAATTAAAGTCGGCCATCCACGCATGTACAGATAAGGCTGCTCAAGCGCCACATTGCCAGGAACCACACTCATGGCATTGATGCCGTCAGTTATGGAAATGGGCTTTGGAGAATTGGATGGCAGGTTTATATTGAGCCTACATCCGCATGCCTCGAACAAAGAATCTAGCAGCCCGAGATCGCCAGCAGCACGAAGCATGGACATGCCGACCATGCATTCTGTAACCGGAGCACCGACCGACCACGATCCGTTTTCATTACGCAGGTTGACAAAACACGAAGAAAAATCAGGGATATCAGAGGAAAAAAGATTGGCATATACAGATGTCGGTTTCAACTCTGTAGAGCGACTTGTAACCGCTAGTATTAGACCGAATACCTGGCCAAGGTCGGCCCCTGTTGATGTGATGAAATGATTTGCATCCTGGCCCATGCGGCATTTGACAATGCAACCCTGCAATGACACTGATGCTGCGTGTATAGCCTCGATGGCTAAATCTGTGTCCGAAGCGTCCACCTTGGTCAAGACGCAGTTCTGCGCAAGCAGAGACCTTGACACAAAATTGAATTCTTCAGACGAGAAGCCGTCATCAATGATCACTGCGCTGTCAAACCCACTGCCGAACACAGAGTTGAGCACGGCCGCTCCGTGTGCATCGTCGAGAGCAACGCCTGTATCAGTTCCGTCTACGCCGACTGTCTTGACATCTGGAGAAACGCCAGTGGACATGTTGCCGGAAGAACTCAATGCGTGTTCCTTAACAGGACTAAAGCCAGATAGGACGGCAACAGCGAAATCATGATCGCGTACGGATCGACCACTGTCGCGGGCCATAAAGACCATACTGTCCTGCAGGGTAGATGAGACAATCTGTGGATCGTTGTTCATGTCAAACTTCAACCTGCCCGTGTGTCAGGGTCTTCCAGAGCCCGGTGTCCGCGGCGACATACCGACCCTTGGCAGCAATGAGATTTACCATATGTATCCCAACCTGCCTCGTCCACGCAAAAAATTCCCACCTGACCATATCGACCACCTCCCTTGCCCCAAGCGATGGAAGACTCGCGATTGCCGAGGCCTGAGGAGAATTGAAATCAGAAGGCAAAATTCTCATCCCAAGGAATGGATTTACTGAAGGCAGGTTTGGCCTGCTGTATCGGTATGCCTGCCAGTTAGAGTCGCTGCCACCGCATGTTGCTATTAGCGATTTCCAATCATGACCGTTTACATCATCAAGGTCACACCACATCTCATCCGGCAAGCACGACCCAAAATCTGGACTCGCTGCCTCGACATTCCATGAAAGAGAAGATATACTGCTTGTGGCTCCCTCTGNTCTCGTCCGCAGGTGCGATGTAAGCTTCAATTTCCTATGAAGAAATTGGTGCTCCAGGCAACGTCTTACGGCATACCTTCGTGGATGAGAAGATGAAGTTGCGATTGAAATAAGCCTCTCCAAGTCATCAGCTATAATAAGCGACTCTGCCTGTAGCCCCGCATCGGACATGCCGAGCCAGAATGGGCGAACCATATCGTCAATGAATGAAGATGGCAGTGGCAGCATCCCATACCAGGAAGATGACATGAGAGAATCATGTGCAACTCCGCTCATTGCCATATGAGTGGGCGGATTCATGAGGCGCTTAGAGAAGGACCCAACTGACGCGCCAGCTTCACGGAATATCTTCTTTGAAGCAAAACTCATGGCATGATGGCTGAAGTTAGAGGAAACCGAGGTGGACAAAGGCTCGCGATACGTCTGTCCATGGGGGAGGGCTGTTCCATCAATAAATGCGGAACATCCTAGTGGATATCCGGCAGACATATGGAAGCAGAACGCCCTTGACTTGTATGAGGGCGCAGAGCCTAGATCGGAAGGCAGTGTCCGTTCGGATGCGACTGAGTCGCCAAGACCAGAAAGGGCTGCTGCATCAGACATTGAGGATACGAGTGCCGCGCGCGAGGCCGAATTGATCGATCCAGCCCTTCCATCTGCGAGCGCTCTCCATCCTCCAACTCCATCCTCATCCACAAAACTTGGAGACGCCGGAGGTATCACCAATGCGTTTTTTCCAAAACGATATGTAACCATATCGCATCCGCGCCCTATGTCGTTCACCACTGAGCGACGCAGCGAAGACGTGTCTTGGATATAATTATTAGACAGGAACGCGGAAGCAGACCTGCGCTGCATGCGGCGGAGCGATTCAAAGGCACGCCTGAAAGCCGAACTACTGTCGCCCCCTAGCATTTTTTGCTGCTGTATCAAATCAATTGTGGAAGGTTTGATCAAATTGAGAAAGTCAGGAGCAGGAGACATCAAAATCGGGCAGGATGCAGGGCATGTGGCGATAGCTGCGTCATCGGATGCAAGCAAAATCTCAGCCACAGAATCCCCCGAGTTAGAGAAGTTTTCTGCTGATAAATAATCACTCACGGATGGAGCAATTACAATACCATCAGAAGAGAGAGAAGCGACATACTGTGCTCCTATTATGCCATCTTCACTACCTCCAAGGCCACATGCGCATGCGGAGGAAGGGCACAAAAGACCTAATTGAGAACTGGGAATCATAACTGTTGTCATGCCCCCTCCGACGAAACCGAGCTAGACGACAGGTACATGTCTCGCATTGGATATGCTGTGGAGCCAGTCAGTTCAGGGAAAGCTGGGCCGCTAAATATAGCCGCAGAAGAAGGCCTCTGATAGGATGGCTGATAGCTCGAAGAAGAAGAAGAAGAAGAAGAAG
>Ga0063231_10000045_pt1 | contig 26252 bp, 20 predicted proteins | sample LauGreSu1BDMLBSD_2_FD_56231 | JGI IMG/M metagenome (GOLD analysis project Ga0063231, IMG submission 56231) | Freshwater lake microbial communities from Lake Michigan, USA - Su13.BD.MLB.SD v2 (version 2) | ecosystem: Environmental > Aquatic > Freshwater > Lake | place: Lake Michigan, USA...
AGAATGTTTTGATCCCAAGCATGGCATTCCATTCTCGGTAGAGGCGCTCTATGGAGTCATCTCCATGATGATTTGGGCACTCTTTATTGTGGTGACCTTTAAGTATGTCTTCTTTGTGATGCGTGCCGACAATAAGGGTGAGGGTGGCGTGCTCTCATTAATGGCGCTTGCACTGCGCTCTATCAAGAGCAACACTCGACAATACTTTTTGATTATGGTCTTAGGGATGTTGGGCGCTTGTATGCTGCTTGGCGAGTCGGTTATCACCCCGGCAATTTCGGTACTCTCAGCGGTCGAGGGAATTGCCATTGCCACCCCGCAATTGGCTAATGCGGTGATTCCAATATCAGTCATTATTTTGATTGCTTTGTTTGTGATTCAAAAATACGGGACTGCAGCCGTTGGTAAGTGGTTTGGACCATCACCTTTGTTTGGTTTATTACCTTGGCCATTTTAGGTCTCATGAATATTGGTAAAGCCCCAGAAATTATTTACGCATTTAATCCGCTCTACGCAATTAATTTTGTGATCGATTACCCCTTAACGGCATACATCGTGATGGGTGCGGTAGTGCTAGTCGTTACTGGCGTAGAAGCTCTTTATCTGGATATGGGTCATTTTGGGCGCAATCCAGTGCGCTATGCATGGCTTCTCATCGTCTTGCCTTGCTTACTGATTAATTACTTGGGCCAGGGTGCGGTCTTAATTGCGAACCCCGCTGCAGCCGCAAACCCTTTTTATTTAATGGTACCGGAATGGGCTTTGTGGCCCGTAGTCGCTTTGGCTACTGCCGCAACCGTAATCGCATCCCAGGCGGTGATCTCAGGCGCATTCTCTCTCGTTAACCAAGGTATCTTGCTCGGTTTCATGCCCCGCATGAATATTTTGCACACCTCGGATTCTGAGCGTGGTCAGATTTATATTCCCGCTGTTAATTGGGCACTCTTAATTATGGTGATTGTGACCGTCATGGAATTTGGTGAATCGGTCAACCTAGCTGCCGCTTATGGAATATCGGTGAGCTCAGCCATGTTGATTACCACCATTCTATTAAGTATCGTGATGCGCCGTGAGTGGCATATCAATCCATTCATCATTGGGTTTTTAATTATTAGCTTCTTTGTGATTGATCTCGCGTTTTGGACTGCAACCCTCATTAAGATTAAAGATGGTGGTTGGTATCCATTAGCGCTCGGACTCTTGATATTTACTTGCATCATTACCTGGTATCGCGGTAGGCAATTACTCAGAGATAAATTGATTAAAGAGTCAATCCCGCTGGAGATGTTTATTAAAAATCTTCTGCAACATCCACCCCATCGGGTAGAGGGTACTGCAGTGTTCTTAACACCGCACATTGATTTCGTACCAGCAGCGATGCTCCATAATCTCAAACACAATCATGTGATGCATCAGCGGATCTTCTTTCTCAAGTTAAGTACCTGGGATATTCCATTTGTGCGTGACGATGAGCGTCTTTCCTTAAAAGATTTGGGTGGCAATGTCTATGTGGTGCGCTCTGTACATGGCTTTAAAGAGACCCCTGATATCAATAAAGTGATTGAGCTTATTAGCAAGCAATACAATCTTCCATTTGATCTGATGGATACCACCTTCTTCTTGGCACGCGATGCGATTACTCCTGCAAAATCTCCAGGAATGGCCGTGTGGCGTGAGCGTTTATTTGCCACCATGATGCAAAACGCAGCAAAGCCATCTGATTTTTATAACATTCCAGCCAATCGCTTAGTAGAGCTTGGTGCCAAAGTTGAGATTTGAAATTGATCAAGTATTTTTCTCTTGCATTACTAGCGCCATGGGTACTTTTTTCTACACTTAGCCACGCTGCCACCAACGATCAACTGGAGCTTGAACGTTTAAATCAGATTGAGGAAGAGCTTACTCTCCAACGAGAGTGGGCTGACTATCGTTGGAAGAAAACAAACTCTGAGTGTTATGCCAAGTTTTTTGTGAACTCGTGCCTGCAAGATGCGCGCGCTAAATATCGTCGTGAAATTGACCCAATTCGCGCCCAAGAGGTTTTACTCAATGATAATCAACGCATTCTTCGGGACCGAATTAAAACTCAGCGAGATGCTGAGCGCGCCGCTGAGCGCTCCGATCCAAAGCGTGCCCAAGAACGTGCTGATAACGAGAAAGCATTCCAACAGAAACAAAAAGAGGCTGCCGCACGTGCTGCGGATCTTGAGGAACGCCGTAAAGATGCCCCACGCCGCGCCCAAGAGAATAAATCTGGTGTGAAGTTAGATTAGATCTGTGGCTAAGACTAAAACTCTCTATGTCTGCCAAGCCTGCGGTGGCAGTTCACCCAAATGGCAAGGGCAGTGTCCCGCTTGCCAGGCTTGGAATACCTTAGAAGAATCGCTTTCCGAGGCATCATCAGGTAATCGTTTCCAAGGACTTACCAACTCCATACCGCGGCAAAAATTAGTGAGCATTAATGCTGAGGATTCTCCACGTTTACCAACCGGTATTGAAGAGCTTGATCGTGTTTTAGGTGGCGGTTTAGTGCCTGGTGGAGTTGTTCTTTTGGGAGGCGACCCCGGTATTGGCAAGTCTACCTTGCTGCTACAAGCCCTAGCAGAGCTGAGCGCAAAAGGAGTCGATGTGCTCTATAGCAGCGGTGAGGAATCTGCTGCCCAAATTGCATTGCGCGCAAAGCGCATTGTGTTGGATTCGCCTTCGCTTGAGGTGCTTGCGGAGATCCAATTAGAGAAACTGTTACTTTCTGTAGAAGCTGCACAGCCCCAGGTCTTGGTAGTGGATTCGATTCAAACTCTGTATTCAGAAGCGTTTTCATCGGCACCCGGATCGGTTGCGCAGGTTCGGGAGTGCGCAGCACAGCTCACGCGCTTGGCTAAATCGAGTGGTATCTGTGTTTTGTTAGTTGGCCATGTGACCAAAGATGGACATCTAGCAGGCCCCAGGGTGCTGGAGCATATTGTTGATACTGTTTTGTATTTTGAGGGTGATACCCATTCCTCGTTTCGCTTAGTACGGTCCATCAAAAACCGCTTTGGTGCGGTTAATGAGTTAGGTGTCTTTGCGATGACCGAGCGCGGTCTGAAGGGTGTTAATAATCCATCGGCATTATTTTTGTCCCAACATCCAGAAACCGTTCCGGGCTCTTGTGTGCTAGTGACCCAAGAGGGTAGTCGTCCCTTATTAGTAGAGATTCAGGCTTTGGTGGATACGGCGCATATCCCCAATCCACGGCGCTTGGCAGTGGGCTTGGAGCAGGCACGTCTTGCGATGTTGTTAGCGGTCTTGCATCGTCATGCCGGTATTGCCTGNTTTGATCAAGATGTGTTCTTAAATGCGGTGGGAGGCGTCAAGATTAGTGAGCCCGCTGCAGACCTGGCTGTTCTCTTGGCAATCGCCTCGTCGATCCGTAATCGGGCTTTGCCAAAAAGCTTAGTGGTTTTTGGTGAGGTCGGACTTGCCGGTGAGATTCGACCATGCCCCCGCGGTCAAGAGCGCCTCAAAGAAGCCGCCAAGTTGGGATTTTCGGTCGCTATTATTCCCAAGGCAAACTTACCCAAGACAAAGATTGCCAATTTACAAGTGATTGCGGTTGAGCGCATTGATGAAGCTATTCGTGCTGCGAATGATCTGAGTTAACAAGATCTATTTCTGAAGATCCTCTGCCAAAATGATGCAGACCTGTTGATCACCAGCCGATACTTCCAGCCAAATCGCTGGTATGTGCGGAAATGCCTGATGGAAGTATTCATACTCGTTACCAATTTCCAGAACAAGCGCCCCGCGTTCATTTAAGTAATCGGCGGCGCCCGCAATAATTCTCGTGATGATATCCATGCCATTAAGACCGCCTGCCAGAGCTTCCCTAGGCTCGGCTTGATATTCTGGGGGGAGGGCGCACATAGAGGCTTCATTGACGTAAGGGGGATTGCAAATGATGAGATCAAAACGATGGTCCTCGTCGGTATCTGGCAGTGCATTCCATAAATCTCCATGGAAAACATCAATCTGATTATTCACATGATGACGCTCAACATTACGCGCTGCTAAAGCGAGCGCTGGTAAAGAAAGATCGCTTGCTGTGATGTGCAAATCGGGATAGTGAAGTGCGGTCAAGATAGCTAATGAGCCATTACCAGTGCACAAATCCAGAACCTTGCCATCGGCTGGTAACCAAGGATCTAGTTCGCCATGGACAATAAGCTCTGCAATGAAGGAACGCGGAATGATGCTTTGTGGGGTGCAGTCAAATGGTATGCCCATGAGCCATGCTTCGCCAAGCAGATATGCCAATGGCTCACGACGACTAATTCGTTGTTGTGCAATGTTGATGGCATCTTGAGTCATCTTCGCAGAAAGGGGTTTATCGCCAAGATCCAGTGCCTCGGTTGGAGAAATACCCAATTGTTTACTGACGATCCAGAGCGCTTCACTTTGCGCATTGTTAGCGCCATGGCCATAGTGCAAATGAGCGGACTCTAGTAATTGAGTAATTTTTGTACAACAGTCCTCCACGCTTAATACAGTTGGAGTGAACGAGTTGGGGGAGGGATCCATAGAGCTCACACTAACCGAGGGTCAGTAAGTTGTGATCAGGCAATAAGTTTTTCGAGAGTGCGACGATAGATATTCTTAAGCGGCTCAATCGAATTAAGCGCAACACGCTCATCAATTTTATGACTCGTCGCATTGATGGGCCCAAATTCGACAAGCTCAGAACAGATTTTGGCAATAAAGCGCCCATCGCTTGTGCCACCTGTGGTCGAGAGCTCAGCGCTCACATTCGTTTCAGCCATGATGGCCTCACGCATGGCACCTGCTAGAGCGCCATCGCCTGTTAAGAAAGGCTCACCCCCTAATGTCCAAGTAATCTCAAACTCCAAACCTGCATCTCTTAAGATACTCTCAAGCCCGCCTTTGAGCTGTTCTGGCTTGCTTTCGGTGGAGAAACGGAAATTGAAGTCAAGCGTGAGTTCACCTGGTATGACATTGTTAGCACCCGTGCCCGCATGAACATTAGAGATCTGAAAACTGGTTGGCTGAAAATACTGGTTGCCACGATCCCACTCTTTGGTAACTAGTTTGCTAAGCGCAGGGGCAAGCTCATGAATGGGATTGCGACCTAGATGAGGATAGGCAATATGGGCTTGTATGCCCTTGACCTTTAATTTTCCGGAAAGAGAACCGCGGCGGCCATTTTTAATCATGTCACCCAATTGATTGACGGAGGTAGGTTCTCCAATCACACAGTAGTCGAGTTTTTGCCCTCTTTGTTTGAGAAGATCGCACACGATCACAGTACCATCATTGGCAGGACCTTCTTCATCGCTAGTAATTAAAAACGCAATCGAGCCTTGGTGATTGGGGTATTGCTTCACAAATTCTTCGCTAGCAACAACAAAGCCAGCCAGAGACGTTTTCATATCGGCTGCACCGCGACCATACAAATGGTCATCGCGCTCACTGGGCATAAAGGGGTCGGTGGTCCATTTTTCTAGGGGTCCAGTTGGCACCACATCGGTATGACCTGCAAAAGCAAGCACCTTACCTTTGGGGTCAGCACCCCGTTTGATAGCCCATAAATTAGTCACCTGAAAATCAGCCGGCCCGCTCACAATAGTCTCGGTTTCAAAACCAATGGCNGCCAGACGCTTTGCAATNAGCTCTTGGCAACCACCATCGGCNGGNGTTACCGAACGGCAGGCAATTAGTTCTTTTGTTAGCTCAAGGGCGCTTTGCATGGCTTAATCGCGGTAGCTTAATCGCGCAAGAGTTCATTAATCGCAGTCTTAGCACGTGTTTGCGCATCAACCTTTTTCACGATCACAGCAGCATACAAACTGTACTTGCCGTTACTGGCAGGGATTGAGCCAGGGACCACCACGGAGCCTGCNGGCACTCGGCCATAGTGAACCTCACCGGTCTCGCGGTCATAGATCTTGGTGCTTTGACCAATATAGACACCCATTGAGAGCACGCTGTTTTCTTCAATGACAACACCTTCGACCACTTCGGAGCGTGCGCCAATAAAGCAGTTGTCTTCAATAATCACCGGACCTGCCTGAATGGGTTCTAAGACCCCACCAATCCCAACTCCACCCGAGAGGTGAACGTTCTTACCAATTTGAGCGCACGATCCTACAGTAGCCCAGGTATCAACCATGCTGCCTTCATCGACATAAGCGCCAATGTTGACGTAAGAGGGCATTAGGACCACATTCTTGGCCACATAAGAACCTCTGCGGGCAAATGCTGGGGGGACTACACGAAAGCCACCTTTGGCAAAGTCTTCCGGGGTGTAGTTCGCAAACTTGCTGGGCACTTTGTCATAGAACTGGGTGAAACCACCTGCTGACATTGTTTGGTTATCTTCAAGACGAAAGGACAGTAAAACTGCTTTTTTAACCCATTGATTAACATCCCACTTACCCACACTTCGCCGCTCGGCAACACGGATGGTGCCATTATTGAGGCCTTCTAAGACAGCATTGACCGCCTGTCTAATATCGGCAGGAGCGGAGCTAGGAGAGAGATTGGCGCGGTTTTCCCAGGCCTGATCGATGGTGGTTTGTAGGGCTTGACTCATAGGGTGTGGATAACTATAGGATTGATAAGGATTTTTAGAAAATACATGGTTTAAATCATGAGTCTTTCATTATATTGGGGGTTGTACTAAAGGGTTAGTTGCCCGCAGGATTGTTATCATCTCCTCTGAGAACTTTTTAATCCTAAAACCCCTGATTTTGTCCCCCAAGAAGAACGTCCGTGCAACTTAAATCTATTAAATTATCTGGCTTTAAATCCTTTGTTGATCCTACCCATTTTGAGTTACCTGGCCAGTTAATTGGGGTTGTGGGCCCAAATGGTTGCGGTAAGTCCAACATTATTGATGCGGTTCGGTGGGTGCTGGGTGAGTCGCGTGCCAGCGAGTTACGCGGTGAGTCGATGCAAGACGTTATTTTTAATGGCTCGGGTTTACGTAAACCCTCTGGCCGCGCCAGTGTGGAGCTCATTTTTGATAATGCCGATGGTCGTGCGCATGGGCAATGGTCAAGCTTCACAGAGTTATCTGTAAAGCGTGTCTTAACGCGTGATGGCAACTCCAGCTATTACATCAATAATCAGGTAGTGCGTCGTAAGGACGTGCAAGATATTTTCTTGGGTACTGGTCTTGGCCCGCGTGCTTATGCCATTATTGGACAGGGAACGATTTCCCGAATCTTGGAGTCCAAGCCGGAAGAACTGCGAGTCTTTTTAGAAGAAGCGGCTGGTGTATCCAAGTATAAAGAGCGACGCAAAGAAACCGCATCTCGTCTAGAAGATACTCAAGAAAACTTGGTGCGTGTTCAAGATATCTTGCGAGAGCTAGAGCAACAACTTGCTCGCCTTGAGGCGCAGGCCGAGGTTGCTAGCCGTCACAATGAGCTCTTAGCGCAAATGAAGTCGCAACAACACCTGCTATGGTTTGTAAAACAAACCGAGTCTGGTAAGGAGCAAGAGAAGCATGCAAATGCAATCCGTGAGACCCAAGTCAAGTTAGAAGAAGAAACCTCGAAACTGCGCCATGCAGAATCTGAACTAGAGACCATGCGCACTCAGCAATATGCTCTGCAAGACGTGGTCTCTAAGGCTCAAGGTGATCTCTATGAGACCAATGCAGAAGTGAGTCAGATCGAATCTGAAATTAAATACGTGCATGAGTCGCGCCAGCGTTTACAAGAGCAGGTCGCTGATTTGCAAGCTCAACTCGATCGTTGGACCACTCAAGAGAAAGATGCGGCACAAGCCCAGCGTCAGGCTGAACAAGAGTTCCGTCAAGCGAGTGAGAATGAGGCAAGCTTGCAGGCAGAGTTTGTGCAATTACAGCAACGTTTACCCGTTCAAGATCAGGCCTATCAATCGGCTAGTAATGCTCTGGACCAAGCACGCTCTGTGCTCTCTGGCATGGAGCAACGTATTGTTAGCTTGCAAGAGCGCTATAAAGCGGGCGAATCACAAACTGAGGAAGTGAGTGGTCGTGCAAGTCGTCTGCGGGATGAGTTAGCAGGTATGCGTAAGCCAGATGATCAGGCACTCCAAATGGCTACCGATCGCCACATCATGGCGCAACGTAAGGCAGAAGACGCAAAATTAAAGGCCAGTCAGACCCAAGAGCATGTTCCTGCGACGGATGCTATTCGTCAAAAAGCCTTAGAGCAAATCCAAAAAGCCAATCAAGACGTACATCAAAGCGAGGCAAAGTTAACTGCCTTGACCACTTTGCAAGCCAGTGTGCAGGCCCAAGGCAAGATCGGTCCTTGGTTGGAGAGTAAAGGCCTGAAAGAAAGTAAACGGCTATGGCAAGAGCTCAAAGTAGAAAAAGGCTGGGAGCCCGCCCTTGAGTCTGTATTGCGAGAGCGTTTAGCGGCATTAACTGGTAAGAGCATTAATGAGACTCTCAGTCTTGCTAAGGATGCACCTCCGAGTCGCTTAGCTATTTTATTGACCGATGGCACAGACCAATCGGACTCTAAGGTGCCGGCTGGTTTTATTACTCTTTTATCCCGCGTGCAGGCGAGTGGAACAACCGCAGGCGTTCTTCAAGAATGGCTCAGCAATATCTATATTGCTGATAATTTAGAGGATGCACTTCGCCGTCGTTCACAACTAACTAAGGGATCCGCTCTGGTGACCCAAGAGGGTCATATGGTGACCCGAGTGGGCGTGCAGTTGTATGCACCAGACTCTGAGCAAGCAGGAATGTTGGCAAGGGCTCAAGAGATGGAAAGTCTTGAGAAACAACTCAAGGCTCAACAGCTNATCCAAAGTGAGGTTCAAAGTGAGCTCGAGCAGGCGAACGCGAACTATCAAGCTGCTCAACAAGCGGCGGAGCAGGCACGGGTTGCAGCCGATCAGTCGGTACAAGAGGCGCACAGTTTCGAAGTAGAGAAGATGCAATTACTGCAAGCGCAAGAACAGTACAGTACACGTGCTGCACAGATTGATAGCGAGCTTCAAGAAATTGCGCAACAGTTAACGCAGGTTCAAGATGCCAATGCGCAAATTAATACACAACTGACCAATTCCGAGTCGGAGAAGACCGGTCTCCAAAATGGCCTTAGTTCGGCGCAACAAAATCTGGAGCAAGCAGAGTCAGCCCGTGAGACTTTACGCGAGTCACTCCGTCAAGCCGAGATGACCGCTCAAGAGGCTGCATTTAATACGCGCTCATTGCAACAAAAGATTAATGATTTACAGCGTGATCAATCCACCGCCAGAACCCAGATCATGGAACTGCAGGATCGCTTTGATGCAAGCCAAGTAGAACTCAAAGGCTTAAGCGATGAGGCGGCACAAACTAAATTACAGTCATTACTGGTTACTCGCTCCGAGCGAGAAGCTGCTCTTGCTAAAGCACGGACCGAGCAAGAAGCAATGCAGCATCAGTTACGCGAGGCAGATGAAGCCCGTTTATTTTTGGAGCAAACCTTGCAGCCCATGCGCGATCGCGTAGTTGATCTGCAATTACGTGAGCAAGCTGCACGCCTAAGCTATGAGCAGTTCACCACCTTATTAAACGATGATGAGGCAGATCTACAGGCTTTAGCAGAGCGCTATAGCCCCGATCTACGAGCCAGTAGTCTGCAGGGAGAGGTAACCCGTCTGAATAACGAGATCCAGTCACTCGGCCCAGTCAATATGGCAGCACTCGATGAGTTATCGAGTAGTCGTGAGCGTAAATCTTTCTTGGATGCGCAATCTGCTGACTTGAATGAGGCAATTCAAACCTTAACGGATGCGATTGCCAAAATTGATGCAGAGACCAGAGATCTTCTCCAAGGAACCTTTGATCAAGTGAACACCCATTTCGGACGACTCTTCCCTGAGCTATTTGGTGGTGGTCACGCCCAGTTGGTGATGACCGGCGAAGAGATCTTGGATGCAGGAGTGCAAGTGATGGCTCAGCCACCTGGCAAGAAGAACAGCACGATTCATTTACTCTCTGGCGGTGAGAAGGCTTTAACAGCAATTGCTCTCGTATTTTCACTATTCTTATTGAACCCAGCCCCATTCTGTTTGCTCGATGAGGTAGATGCGCCATTAGATGATGCGAACACGATGCGCTATGCTGATATGGTATCGAGGATGTCAGATAAGACCCAGTTTGTATTTATCTCGCATAACAAGATCACCATGGAAATTGCTAGCCAATTGATTGGAGTAACGATGCAGGAACAGGGCGTCTCGCGGATTGTTGCGGTTGACATCACTTCGGCTGTATCAATGGTGGAGGCGGCTTAATGCCGCTTGAGAAATTTGCTTCCCAATGGGGCTTGTCAGAGCTTCAACTAGCTCTTGGTTTTATTGGCCTACTTTTTTTGGTATGGGTAATTGTTTATAACATTCGTAATGCCAAGAGTCGAAAAGGTGACGAAGATTTACGAATAGAACCATCCTCTGAGCCTGCAGAACCCATTGTTGAAGAGCCAATTGTTGTTTCTCCTAATCTCTACCAAACTCCATTGGTGCAAGCAATCGATCCACGCATTGATTGTGTGATTGCCCTGCGTTTTTCAGAACCCATTTCAGGGATTGAGATCTTAGAAGCTCTTAGGGAGTGGTCTGACCTACAAATACCATGGATGGCTGATGGCCTAGTCCCCACAAATTCTGGTGAGGGTGTTTGGGGAGTCCTAGATGCCAATCACTTATATGCGGAGATTCAATTAGCAGTGCAGTTAGCCAGTCGTCGAGGCCCTATTGGGGTCCTTGAGTTATCCGATTTTTGCTCTCGGGTGCAAGCCCTCGCAGAGACTTTGGATGCTCAGATCGATATGCCAGCAGTAGGTACGATGCTCGATAGCTCCAAGGAGTTGGATGCACTTGCTGCACAAAGTGATGTTCTCTTAGGCATCAATATCGTGTTTGATCAGCAAGCATGGTCTTGGCCTCATTTGGATTCGGTACTCACCCAACGGGGCTTTAAACGAAGTAATGATGGCACATCACTTGAATATCCCATTCAAGGTAAGACAGTATTTCGTACGGCACAATTGGATCATCACTCACCCATTAGCCAGATCACTCTTTTGCTCGAGGTCCCAGTTGTTTCTGCCGTATTACAACCATTCGATCGAATGCTGAATGAAGCGGCTGATATTGCAGAAGCGTTGCAAGGGCGTCTAGTGGACGATAACGGCGTTAATCTCACCGAAGGCTCTGTGAATGTGATTCGGAAGCAGCTTGATGTCCTGTATGCCCAGTTAGAAAAATCTGGCATTGCTGCTGGATCGGCTACTGCCATTCGATTATTTAGTTAGGATAGCAATTGAGTAAAGGCAGATCCTCAGAAGCGGATCGTTATTGTTATTTACAGACAGAGCTTGCGCGTCTGGAGCATGCTTATTATGTGCTTGATCAACCCTTGGTACCCGATGCAGAATACGATCGCTTGTATCGAGAGCTTCTAGACCTAGAGCAAAACCATCCAGATTGGATAACAGCAGATTCTTTATCACAGCGCGTCGGCGGTACTCCTCTTAAGGTATTTAATGAGGTTAAGCATGCTGTACCCATGCTCTCATTAAATAATGCGTTTGAGGAGTCAGAGTTAGTCAGTTTTGATCGTCGCTGCCGCGAGGGATTGGGGCTTGAGACGGTGGAGTACGCTTGCGAACTCAAGTTTGATGGCCTCGCAATCTCTTTGCGTTATGAAGGTGGAGTATTGATCCAAGCGGCTACTCGGGGTGATGGTGCAAGTGGCGAGGATGTCACAGCCAATATCCGCACAATTCACTCCATCCCTTTGCGCTTGACTGGAAAACAAATTCCGGATGTGTTGGAAGTGCGTGGTGAAGTCTTTATGCACCGTAAAGATTTTGAGCGGATGAATAAACATGCTGCAACCCTAGGAGAAAAAGAATTTGCGAATCCTAGAAATGCCGCTGCTGGAAGCTTGCGTCAACTCGACTCGAAGATCACTGCGAAGCGACCCCTAAGTTTCTTTGCCTATGGATTGGGCGCACTGGAGCCTGCGAACTGGCTTCCTAAAAGTCATAGTCAACTACTCGACTTATATCTGGAACTTGGTCTGCCAGTTTGTCATGAACGTCGTGTTGTAAGTTCCGTAGAGGGACTTCAGCAGTTTTATCAAGAGATTGGAGCAAAGCGTAATCAATTGCCCTATGAAATTGATGGCGTCGTTTATAAGGTCAATTTGTTTAAACAGCAAAACACCTTAGGGTTTGTCTCACGTGCGCCACGTTTTGCGATAGCACATAAATATCCCGCTCAAGAAGAAATCACGACCGTATTGGATATCAATGTCCAGGTTGGGCGAACCGGTGCTATTACCCCAGTTGCCCGTTTATCACCAGTCATAGTCGGCGGCGTTACCGTAACGAATGCCACACTTCACAATGAGGATGAGGTCCGTCGTAAGGACGTACGGGTAGGCGATACGGTTGTTGTCCGNAGAGCCGGCGATGTGATCCCTGANGTAGTTTCTGTCGTACTCGATCGCAGNCCAAAGAATGCNAAGCCCTTTGAGATACCTAGCCAATGCCCAATNTGCGATTCTCATATCGAACGTTTGGTTGATGAAGCAGTAGCAAGGTGTAGTGGTGGTCTATTTTGTGCTGCCCAACGCAAGCAAGCTTTACTCCATTTTGCGCATCGTCGCGCCATGGACATTGAGGGTCTTGGTGACAAAATTGTGGATCAGTTGGTTGATCTCAACTTAGTTCGAACCCCTGCTGATCTTTATCGCTTAGGTTTTTCTGCTCTAGCTAACTTAGAGCGGATGGGTGATAAGTCGGCTGACAATCTAATTCAATCGATCACACAATCAAAGTCTACAAGCCTGCCGCGCTTTATCTTTGGTCTTGGCATTCGCCATGTAGGAGAAAGTACAGCGAAAGACTTGGCCAAGCACTTTGGCAATATGCATGCTTTGATGGATGCGCAACTGGATGATCTTCTTTCGGTCAATGATGTAGGTCCTGTAGTAGCCAATTCCATCATTAGCTTTATGTCGGAGAGCCATAACCGAGAGGTAATTGAGCAATTGCTAGCATCAGGGATTGAGTTTCAGGTAGAAGAGCGGATTGCTGGTGTTGATTTGAGTGGCAAGACCTTTGTACTAACTGGTACATTACCAACGATGTCGCGCGACCAAGCAAAGGCTCTGCTCGAAGCAGCGGGAGCTAAAGTAGCAGGTTCGGTATCTCAAAAAACCTCATACGTTGTTGCTGGAACCGATGCAGGCAGCAAGCTCGAGAAAGCAACTGAGCTGGGCATCTCAGTTCTTGATGAAGATGCTTTAATGAAGCTCTTAGGCCGCTAAGACTTCTAGTAACTCTGTTTCAAGCTGAATTTGTAACTTAGGGTTCTTGCTCAAGTTGGTGCCATCTAGCAACATAATGTCTTCTACTCGCTCACCTAGGGTATTAATGCGGGCGGTGTGTAACGAAACACGATGTTTTGCTAAAGCCTTAGCGACTGCATATAAGAGGCCGGAGCGATCTGATGCAGAGAGGGTGAGGGCGAAGTATTGATTGCGTTCATCGGGCTGTAAGCTAACTCTTGCCTGAATCGGGAAGCTTTTGGATTGACGGGAGAGACGACCAATACTAGGCTCCGGTAGGGGCGCTGATTTCTGAATCGATTCTGCGAGCTCATACTCAACTAGCTGAATTAGATCGCGATAGCTGCCACCTTCCTCGATCAAATGACTCCCAGAGATCTGGAAGGTATCTAAGGCGTATCCATGTTTAGTTGTATGGATTCTGGCATCCCAAATTGAGAAATGATGTCGCTCAAAATAGGCGCAAATCCGAGCAAACAAATCAGCTTGGTCTTTCACATACACGGCAATTTGTAAGCCGTCGCCAGCGGGAGAGAGGCGTCCACGCACAATCGCTTCATCCGCATGNACTCGATTAAAGAGGTGGCGTGTGAGCCAAGCAATGTCACCCGCNTCTTGCCTTAAAAAGAATGCAACATCTAGTTGCTGCCATAACTCATTGCAAGCGCTGTCCTCAATGCCAAATAATCGCAGCTGACGATAAGCCTCTTCTTGATTCTGGATCAACTCCGAGGATGGGTCTGGTTTGGCACCCCCNAGGACTCGTAAAGTAGCGCGATACAGATCCTCTAATAATTTCCCCTTCCAAGCATTCCAAACCTTAGGACTGGTCCCCCGTATATCAGCAACAGTGAGTAGATAGAGGGCGGTCAGATGACGCTCATCTCGCATGCGTTTTGCAAAGGCAGTAATGACTTCGGGATCAGTAATATCTTGTTTTTGGGCAATTTGGCTCATGGTTAAATGTTCTGCCACTAACCATACTAAGAGTTCAGTCTCATCGGCAGAGAGCCCATGATCCTTTGCAAAGGCCCGTGAATCTCGTTTCCCAAGCTCAGAATGATCGCCACCACGCCCTTTAGCAATATCATGAAAGAGAGCTGCCAAGACAATGATCCAACTCTTTTCAAAGCTGGCAATTAATTTGCTACAAACTGGGAACTCATGGGTGTGCTCAATAATCATGAAGCGCCTAACATTGCGCAACACCATCAGGATATGCTGGTCAACAGTGTAGACATGAAAAAGATCGTGTTGCATTTGTCCGACGATTCGTCGAAATGCGGGTAGATAGCGACCCAGCACACTGGTCTGGTTCATTAAACGAAATGCAGTGGTCACACCGTCTGGCAGTTTGAGTAGATCCATGAATGCGACACGGTTTCTGGGATCCTTGCGCCATGAGGCATCCATTAATTGGCGAGCGTTGTATAGAGATCTAAATACAGTGGCGGATAGGCCATTGATAGCTGGATTTTTCGCAAAGACCAAAAAGGTTTGCAAAATTGCTTCAGGATGTTTTTGATAGAGGTCTGAATCCACAATATCCAATAAGCCCTGCCTCTCGATAAACATCTCGTTACCAAGTCCGGGGATGGGGTGTGTCGTACGCGCTTCTTTTGGAAACAGTAAGGCCTCAATGTTTTGTACCAAAATGGTATTGAGCTGGCTAACAGCCTTCGCCGCCCAATAATATTGCCGCATTAGTTCCTCGCTGGCTAGACGAGTGGACTCTTGTTGAATGCCGAATTGTTTGGCAAGGGCCGCCTGTAAATCAAATACCAAGACATCTTGTCGCCGTTTTGCTAAGAGATGCAGGTTGGCCCGAATCGTTTGCAAGAGTTTTTGGTTGCGATTAAGCTCTTTGAGTTCTCGGGCGGTAATCAACCCTTTTTTATGTAGGTCCGCAAAACTATTACCAAGCCCAGCCGCTTTACTCACCCACAAGATAATTTGCAAATCACGCAAACCGCCTGGGCTCTCTTTGCAGTTGGGTTCTAGTGAGTATGGGGTCTCTTGATACTTGTAGTGTCGTTGCTGAAGCTCTAAGAGCTTTGCCTGAAAAAAGGCTTTGGGATCCATGGCCTCATCTAAATTGCGCTTGAAGTGTTTGAAGAGACCGCGGTTACCGCCAATCAGGCGCGCTTCCAAAACAGAGGTGCGAACCGTAATGTCACCAGCAGCTTCGGATAAGCACTCGGATAGGGATCGAACCGCCGAACCGATTTCTAAGCCGGAGTCCCAGCAACGAGCAATAAATTTCTCAATATTGCTAGACACATGTTGATCGTGTGAATTCGTTTGATCATCTAGTAAGACCAAAATATCAATATCAGAGTGGGGAAAGAGCTCTCCACGCCCATAGCCACCCACGGCTAGTAAGGCTGCATCGTGATGAAGACCAGACTCATTCCACAGGTGAAGGAGTAATGCATCGGTTGCTTGACTAAGCTTTTGCATCAGCTTCGATACATTCTGATTCTGCAAGAAGTCAGAGCAAGCTAAAGCTCTTGCATCGTTGAGTGGATTGGCCCCTGAACGCATTACTAAAAATTGTCTGGCGATGGTAAGGCTTATGCTGCGACTGGGTTAGGACGATATTGCAATGGACCAACACAGTCAGGCGCCTTGGGGGTGCCGTTTGACCAGGTTAAAACCTCCACGCCAGTATGGGTCACTAAAACAGTGTGCTCCCATTGTGCGGACAAACTACGTCTTTTGTTTTGACGGTCCACTGATCGGGCATGGTGCGGATCTCACGTCGACCGGCATTAATCATAGGCTCAATCGTGAATGTCATACCCTCTACAAGAGTTTCTCCGGTGCCGGGTTTGCCGTAATGCAGGATTTGAGGATCTTGATGAAAGACTTTGCCAATACCATGACCACAATACTCCCGAACTACTGAGTAGCCCGCATTTTCTGCATGCGATTGAATCGCGTAGCCAATGTCACCAAGTCGGGTGCCTGGCTTAACTTGTGCAATTCCGAGCCACATACATTCAAAGGTAATTTGGTTTAAGCGAGCGGCCATGATCGAAATCTCGCCAACATTGAACATGCGACTGGTATCGCCGTAGTAACCAGCCTGCGTAATTACAGTAATGTCTAAATTAACCACATCCCCATTTTTGAGAACCTTATCGCCTGGAATGCCATGGCAAATGACATCATTCACCGAGGTGCAAATGGCGGCAGGAAAAGGGGGATACCCCGGAGGTTGGTAGTTGAGTGGCGCAGGAATAGTCTTTTGGACATCTCTCATATAGGCATGGCAAAGTCGGTTTAGCTCCCCAGTGCTTATCCCCGGTTTAATCAACGGGGCAATGTAATCCAAGACCTCGCTAGCAAGGCGACCAGCTTCGCGCATCCCTTGTAGGTCTTTTTCATGGGTAAATATGCTGTGCATAGCTCACATTATGGCTGAATATCCTGAATCAGGCCTGATCTAAAACCCACTAGATGACTGATATTTAAGGTATAATTTNCNNATCGTCCTCATAGTGGGGGCGAAATCCCAGGTCAAGCCATCCAGGGTGGCGCTTTTGAGCGCAGTCAGGACTTGACCTTAGAACCAACCCTTAGGAGATTGTAATGTCAGTGACAATGCGTGAAATGCTGGAAGCTGGGTGCCATTTTGGTCACCAAACTCGCTTCTGGTCCCCCAAGATGGCCCCTTATATTTTTGGTCATCGCAATAAGATTCACATCATCAATTTAGAGAAAACCTTGCCCATGTTTCAGGACGCCCTGAAATTTGTGCGTCAGGTTGCCTCCAACCGCGGCACCGTTCTCTTTGTCGGTACTAAGCGCCAGTCGCGCGAGGTAATCGCTGAGGAAGCAGCTCGTGCCGGTATGCCTTATGTCGATAGCCGCTGGCTGGGCGGTACCTTAACGAACTTCAAAACTGTGAAGGGTTCGATCAAGCGCTTAAAAGATATGACCGCTGCTAAAGAAGCGGGTGATTGGGAGAAGCTTTCGAAGAAAGAGGCGCTTACCAATGAGCGTGATCTGGATAAATTACAAAAATCACTGGGCGGGATTCAGGATCTTAATGGTGTGCCCGATGCAATTTTTATCGTCGACGTTGGCTATCATAAGATTGCGATCACCGAAGCGAATAAGTTAGGTATTCCTGTCATTGCTGTTGTGGATACCAACCATTCTCCAGAAGGTGTTGATTACATCGTTCCTGGTAATGATGATTCCAGCAAAGCAGTTGTTTTGTATGTTCGCGGAATTGCCGATGCAATTCTTGAAGGCAAGGCAAATGCAGTTCAACAAGTTCTTGAGTCTGTTAAAGAGGGCGAAGAAGAGTTTATTGAAGAAGGGAAGGTAGACTAATGCCCGCGATTACTGCAGCAATGGTTGGCGAACTCCGCGCCAAGACCGATGCTCCCATGATGGAGTGCAAAAAAGCATTGACAGAAGCCGATGGCGATATGACCAAAGCAGAAGAAATTTTGCGGGTTAAGTTAGGTAGCAAGGCGAGCAAGGCAGCATCGCGTGTCACGGCAGAGGGTGTGATTGTTTCCTATATTCAGGGGAATACGGGCGCACTCTTAGAAGTCAACTGCGAAACTGATTTCGTTTCAAAGAATGATGACTTCCTTGGCTTTAGTAATGGCTGCGCTAAGTTGGTGGCTGAGAAAAACCCTGCTGACGTTAGCGCTCTAGCGACCCTGTCTTTAGATAGTAAAACAGTAGAAGCTATTCGCGCTGAGTTGATTGGCAAGATTGGCGAGAACATGAACCCGCGTCGCTTTAAGCGTTTTGCGGGTGGCGGTCAATTGGTTTCCTATCTCCACGGCAATCGTATTGGTGTGATGGTGGAATATGAGGGTGATGCTACTGCTGCTAAAGATGTGGCAATGCATATCGCCGCGATGAAGCCTGTATCGTTATCAACCGCTGATGTTCCTGCAGAGAATATTGCAATGGAACGAAAAATTGCTGAACAAAAGGCAATCGAGTCCGGTAAGCCTGCTGAGATTGCGGCAAAAATGGTTGAGGGATCAGTACAAAAATACCTTAAAGAGGTATCGCTCTTAAATCAAACTTTTGTAAAGAACGATAAGCAAACGGTTGAGCAAATGCTCAAAGCTGCCAATACCACCATCAAGTCATTTAGCTTATTTGTTGTCGGCGAGGGTATTGAGAAGCGTCAAGATGACTTTGCTGCTGAGGTTGCTGCTCAAGTTGCAGCTGCAAAGGCAACTGCTTAAACCTTATGCCCGGATACAAACGCATTCTTCTTAAGTTATCAGGCGAAGCCCTAATGGGTGAAGATGCCTATGGAATCAATCCTAAAACAATTGATTCAATGGTCACTGAAATCGCTCAAGTGCTAAGCCTTGGTGTGGAGATCGCGATTGTGATTGGCGGCGGTAATATATTTCGTGGAGTGGCAGGCGGCGCGGCCGGTATGGATCGCGCCACTGCCGACTACATGGGTATGTTGGCCACGATGATGAACTCGCTAGCCTTGCAAGATGCATTGCGCCAAAAAGGGGTCGAGGCCCGCGTGCAATCTGCCCTGCGCATGGATCAAGTGGTAGAGCCCTACATTCGACCACGTGCAATCCGCGCTATGAAAGAAGGTAAGGTCGTTATCTTTGCAGCCGGCACAGGTAATCCATTTTTCACTACAGATACTGCAGCGGCATTACGTGCTGCAGAGATGGGTGTTGAGGTAATGCTTAAGGCCACAAAAGTGGATGGCATCTACAGTAGCGATCCCAATAAGGACCCAAACGCAACCTTGTATTCCACCATCAGTTTTGATGAAGCACTTATTAAAAATTTACAAGTGATGGATGCGACCGCATTTGCTTTGTGTCGTGATCGTAAATTACCAATCCGGGTATTTTCAATACTCAAGCCCGGCGCTTTATTAAGCGTTGTGCGTGGTGAGCCAGAAGGTACCCTAGTACACGTATAAAAAGGAGAGTGGCATGTCTGCTGCACAAATAAAGACCAATGCAGATCAAAAGATGCAGAAGTCGATTGAGGCGTTTAAGGCTAATCTCGCAAAAATAAGAACGGGGCGCGCTAATCCCGGTATCTTGGAACACATCATGGTGGATTATTACGGTAATCCTACCCCCATCTCGCAGGTTGCTAATTTAGGTTTGGCTGATGCCAGAACTATTAATGTGACCCCCTGGGAAAAAAATATGGTTGCGGTTGTTGAGAAAGCAATCCGTGATTCTGATCTGGGATTAAATCCAGCTACCCAAGGAGTTGTGATTCGGGTGCCAATGCCTCCTTTGACTGAAGAGCGTCGCAAGGAGTTGACCAAGGTAGTTAAGTCTGAAGGTGAAGAGACAAAGATAGCTATTCGTAATCTGCGTCGTGATGCCAATGAGCACCTCAAGCGCCTCATTAAAGATAAAGAGATTTCTGAGGATGAAGAGCGTCGTGCGCAAGACGAGATTCAGAAACTGACCGACCGCTTTGTTGCAGATGTTGATAAATTGGTAGTTGAGAAGGATAAGGAAATCATGACGGTTTGACCGTCGTGAGCCTGTCTAATGAGCCAAGCAAATACTAGCTCTACGCTCGCGGTCCCTGCGGTAGGAAGTATTCCCCGCCATGTTGCCATCATCATGGATGGGAACGGCCGTTGGGCAACGAAGCGTTTTATGCCGAGGGTTGCTGGCCATTCAGAGGGTTTAGAGGCAGTACGAAAGGTGGTAGAAGAGTGTGTTCGCCAAAACGTACAGTACCTCACTCTATTCGCGTTTAGCTCTGAGAACTGGCGTAGACCTCCAGAAGAGGTTGGCTTTCTGACAAGACTCTTTCTCAAGTCTTTGAAGAAAGAAGTTGCTCGTTTAGCTGAAAATAATATTCGCCTAAAGATGATTGGTGATCTGAGTCGTTTTGGAACTGCAATTACCGAAATGGTTGAGTTCTCCGAAGAAAAAACCAAAGACTGCAATCGCTTAACCTTAACAATTGCCGCTAACTACGGAGGCCGATGGGATATTTTGCAGGCGATGCAAAAAGTATTGATCGGAAATCCTAATTTGAAAGCTACCGATCTAACAGAATCTCTCCTTTTGCCCCATTTATCAATGGCCTATGCGCCTGAACCAGATTTATTTATTCGGACCGGTGGTGAGCAGCGAGTCAGTAATTTTCTGCTCTGGCAGCTTGCTTACACAGAGTTATATTTCACCGATACCCTTTGGCCAGACTTTGATGCACTCAGTTGCAAAAAGCCTTTACTTGGTATGCCCAACGTGAAAGACGTTTTGGTCGAACCAGTGCACAACTTGCAGATGAATTGAACGTGATGCCCTTAAGCGACGCAGTCTAGTTCGGATGCTTAAGACACGGGTCATAACAGCTTTGATCATGTTGGCAATTTTATTGCCAGTGCTATTCCTGCTTCCTCCTGTTTATCTCTCTGCACTATTTTTTATGATGTTGGTGGCGGCAGGATGGGAGTGGAGTCGTTTGATTACTCCCAATGCAAATCGGTCTGCTTACATCTATGCCCTAATTTGTGCAGTCATCGTAGCACTTCTGTGGCTTAGTGCAGAACCCTCGATTGAAATCGCGCTATTGAGCATTGCTCTTGCTTTCTGGCTATTCGGAATGCCATTCATACTGTCTCAAGGCTTGCATCTATCCTTATTGCGCTGGCGCCTTGTATTTAGTGTTCTCGGCTTCATTATTTTGCCTGCTGCATGGCTATCGCTCGATGTCTTAAGAGAAATCGGTTTAGTTTGGCTGCTCAGCGCCATGATTTTGGTTTGGCTTGCAGATATCGGGGCTTACTTTGTGGGGCGCGCCATTGGCAAGAACAAACTGGCGAGTCAAATTAGTCCTGGTAAGTCCATAGAGGGGGCGCTAGGCGGCCTTGCACTCTGCCTAATCTATGCGATTCTATGTTGTATGTATTTCCCTCCCAGTGAGACTCTTTTTGGTACTTGGCAGGCCAAATGGGGTTGGGGGGCAATGCTTTTTATGACCGCGATATTGGTTCTGTTTAGTGTTCTTGGAGATCTCTTTGAATCGCAATTAAAGCGATTGGCAAAAGTTAAAGATAGTAGTCATCTATTACCAGGCCATGGTGGGTTTTTAGATCGAGTGGATGCCTTATTGCCTGTGATGCCTTTGGCCACTTTATTCTCCATAATGGTAAGAGCATAAATCTTGCTATCCTGACCTTGCTATGACCAATTCTCTACAGACCCGCCATTTATGTATTTTGGGATCGACTGGTTCGATCGGGATGAGCACATTAGATGTGGTGCGAGCTCACCCAGAGCAATTTAAGGTCGTGGCATTAACTGCTGGCCAACAAATCGAACGATTGGCCCAACAGTGTTTGGAGTTTAAGCCGGCCATTGCGGTATTGAGTTCTGCAGAAGATGCGCAATCCCTTTCTACCCTTTTGCAAGGGAAGGGCTCCCCTACCCAGGTCTTGTATGGACAAGAGGGATTGATTACCGCAGTAGAAGATAGTGATTGCGATACGGTCATGGCAGCCATTGTCGGCGCAGCAGGACTGTTACCCACTTTAAGAGCGGCACAATTAGGAAAGCGCGTATTACTCGCCAATAAAGAAGCCTTGGTCATGTCAGGCGATCTATTTATGAATGCTGTACGTGAGGGTGGCGCTGAGTTATTGCCCATAGATAGCGAGCACAATGCTATTTTTCAATGTCTTCCCCCTCAATTTATGAGTGCAAAGCACACGCCTAGCATGAAAGAGCTGCTGGGGGTTGAGGAGATCTGGTTGACTGCCTCAGGCGGGCCGTTTAGAAACACCCCTCTAGAGGATCTCGCTTCAATTACGCCAGATCAAGCCTGCGCACATCCAAATTGGGTGATGGGGCGAAAGATTTCAGTAGACTCAGCGACTATGATGAACAAAGGCTTAGAGGTGATCGAGGCCCATTGGTTATTTGATCTTCCCTTGGAAAAAATAAAGGTATTGATTCATCCGGAGAGCGTGGTGCATTCGATGGTGCGCTACCGCGATGGTTCGGTGATGGCGCAATTAGGCCAGCCTGATATGAGAACCCCCATTGCATTTGGTCTAGCATGGCCCAACCGAATTCATGCGGGAGTCGCACCACTTAATCTAACCCAGTTATCGGGTTTGCATTTTACCGAGCCTGAGCTAAAGCGCTTTCCCTGCCTTGCACTCGCTTTTGCAGCTGCAAAGCAGGGCGGCACAAGCCCAACAATCCTAAATGCCGCTAATGAAGTCGCAGTGGCAGCATTTCTGAGTGGCAAGTTACCTTATCTCCGAATTGCGCAAGTGGTTGAGGCAACACTTAATCACCTAGAGAGCAAACAGGCCCAATCGATCGAGGATGTACTAGAGTCTGATCGTAAGGCTCGAGAAGCCGCCACTACTTATTTGATACAGGCCTAGTTCGTGGAAGTCCTCTCAACCCTTCTTTATTTTTTGGTCACCATCGGTATCTTGGTGAGTTTTCATGAGTTTGGCCACTACGCGGCAGCACGTTTGTGCGGTGTAAAAGTTTTACGTTTTGCAGTGGGCTTTGGAAAACCCCTTTTAAGCTTTCAGTCGAAATCGCAAACAGAGTGGGTTATTGCAGCCATTCCATTAGGTGGTTACGTCAAGTTACTCGACGGGCGCGATACTGAGCAAATCATCAGTGATGAAGATAGGCCTTGTGCATTTGATACCCAACCTTTATGGCAGCGCTCTTTTATTGTTGCTGCCGGACCGTTGGCTAATTTTTTGCTAGCCATTCTCCTATTGGCATTTATTTANATCAANGGAGTGCAGCAACTGCCCGCTCAGATCAAAGCTCCTGCCGCACAAACCTTGGCNGCCCAATTNGATATGGAGGCTGGCGATGAGATTCTTGCTATGAAGTTAGACTCCGATAGTGAGTTTGTACGAATAGTGAGTTGGAATGATTTGCGTTGGAGATTATTGGATGCTATTACCGCAGAAGAGGGCTTTTCATTAGAGCTGGAATCAGAGGACGGCGAGAGCCATGTGGTTCAGTTTAGGGCTGAGAACTTGCCTCGGCTGACACCAGATTCAGACCCATTTGCACGCTTAGGGATCTTACCGATGCCGGGCAAAGATGACAAAGGAGAATCCACTTGGTTCGAGCTTCAACTAGACCCCCTTGATGCTTTGATTTATGCAGGAGAGCGAGTATGGTTAATCACGAAAGTATCAACCCGCATGATGACAGGGCTCATTACTGGATCGACCTCTCTAAAGCAATTGAGCGGCCCCATTAGTATTGCGGATATGGCTGGCAAGTCAGCCCAGTTTGGTTGGCAGTCGTTCTTATCCTTTTTGGCACTTTTGAGCATCAGTATTGGCTTATTAAACTTAGTGCCTTTACCCATGCTCGATGGCGGTCAGCTCCTGTATGATGCATGGGAGTTGGTCTCTGGAAAACGCTTGTCGATTAAGCTTCAAGAGATCTTTCAAAAATTTGGCTTTATATTGATCATTGCCTTAACTATTTTTGCTGTATTTAATGACCTACAACGATTTTTTCCGTCCTAATGCCACGTTCTAAAACCTCTCTCTTAGCAATTCTTAAGCAATCGATTTATGTGATTGCATCTCTGGTTTTGATGCTTGGTATCCCAGTAAAGTCTGTGCATGCTGCAGAGCCATTTGTGGTTAAAGATATTCGGGTGGAGGGTTTGCAGCGCGTGGAGCCTGGAACAGTGTTTAGTTATCTACCTGTTCAAGTGGGTGAGCGCTTTACGAGCGAGAAGGCAGCAGATTCTATCAAGGCTTTATATGCCACCGGCTTCTTTCGGGATGTGCAGATTCAGGCGCAAGGTGATGTTTTAATTGTGATCGTGGAAGAACGTCCAACCATCTCGCGAATTGAGTTCACGGGGATGAAAGAATTTGACTCAGAGGTTGTTCGTAAGTCCCTGCGTACCGTTGGTGTTGCTGATGCTCGTTTTTATGACAAAGCCCTGATTGATAAAGCAGAGCAAGAGTTAAAGCGTCAGTATGTGAGCAAGGGGCTTTTTGCTGCCGAGGTTGTAACCACGGTTACGCCTGGGGCGCGCAATCAGGTTGCTATCTTTTTCAATATTGATGAAGGCCCAACTGCCAAGATCAAAGAAATTAATTTTATTGGTAACAAGGCTTTCAGTGAGAGCGCTTTGCGTAGCGAGATGCAATTGCAAACGGGGGGATGGTTATCTTGGTATTCAAAAGATAATTTGTACTCTAAGCAAAAACTGACCGCTGATCTAGAAACAATACGTTCCTATTATTTAAATCGGGGCTATCTCGAGTTTGTGATTGAGTCGACCCAGGTTTCGATTACACCAGACAAAAAAGATATTTATCTCACTGTGAGTATTCGTGAGGGCAATAAATTTACTGTTAAGAACATTAGTTTGGCTGGCGAGTTACTGGGCAAGGAGAAGGAGTTTCGGTCTCTTCTTACCGTTAAACCGGGTGAGACCTTTTCATCTGCCAAGTTAGCCGAAAGCACCAAAGCGATTGCTGAGAAATTAGGCTCTTATGGATACGCTTTTGCAGTGATTAATCCTCAGCCTGATATCCGTCGAGATCTCAATGAGGTTGATATCACCTTGGTGGTAGATGCCGGACGGCGTGTTTATGTTCGCAAGGTTGAGATTACGGGGAATGCCAAAACACGTGATTTAGTTATTCGGCGGGAGATGCGTCAGTTTGAGAGCTCTTGGTTTGATAGCGAAAAAATTCGACTATCAAAGGAGCGCATTAACCGTACAGGCTATGTTAAGGATAGTGAAATCACCACGGCCGATGTCCCAGGCTCTCCAGATCAGGTTGACGTTAATGTGAAGGTAGAGGAGAAGCCTACAGGGGCGATCTCGATTGGTGCTGGATTCTCATCCACTGAGAAGTTAATCCTGTCCGCAGGTATTAATCAAGAGAATGCCTTTGGAACAGGTACTAGTATTGGCTTAAATTTCGCACTGGGTAAAATTAACCAGTCCTTAGCCCTTTCTCAATACGACCCATACTTTACAGAGAATGGCATTAGTCGCTATACCGATTTGTTCTATCGTTCGAGTAAGCCCCTGTATTACGTAGGCGATTCTGAATATCAAATTAAATCAGTCGGTACCAATCTAAAGTTTGGAGTCCCCTATACGGAAGTTGACCGAGTCTTCTTTGGGAGTGGCTTTGAGTTATTTGATATCAACGTTACTCAAAATACCCCGCAACCCTACCAAAACTATGCAAATGCCTGGGGAGTTAGAACTCCCCCTGGTGGCCGAGTTCAAACCTACAATATTCCCGCTACGATTGGATGGGCGCGCGATGGCCGAGATAGTGCTTTGATTCCTTCCAAAGGTTCCTTACAGCGGTTATCAGGTGAGGTGGGTACGCCTCTGGGTAATTTACTGTTCTATCAATTGAATGCACAGTATCAGCAATACCACTCTTTCTCCAAAGGTAATATTTTGTCCTTCAATGGCGAGCTTGGCTATGGAGAAGGTTATGGTGACAAGCCCTATCCGATTACTAAGAACTATTTCGTTGGTGGTATTGGTTCTGTGAGGGGTTATGCACCTGGATCCTTGGGTCCAAAATACTTCAACACCACTACTGGGACTTGGTTGCCAACGGGCGGTCAGTCCAAGATCGTTACCAATGTGGAGTACACCTTCCCAGTCCCTGGCTCTGGAGTAGATAAGACCTTGCGACTTTTTAGTTTTGTGGATGGCGGCAATGCCTTTCAAGACATTAATTTGGTCTTGCGCTACTCCTATGGCGTCGGTTTATCATGGATATCACCATTGGGACCCTTAAAATTTAGTTACGGTATTCCAATCAAATCACAACCCAATGATAATATTCAAAGATTACAGTTCCAGGTAGGCACGGCGTTTTAAAGGTAAGGAAAGAAAAGATGAAAAGAATATTAAT
>Ga0063231_10000046_pt1 | contig 26118 bp, 49 predicted proteins | sample LauGreSu1BDMLBSD_2_FD_56231 | JGI IMG/M metagenome (GOLD analysis project Ga0063231, IMG submission 56231) | Freshwater lake microbial communities from Lake Michigan, USA - Su13.BD.MLB.SD v2 (version 2) | ecosystem: Environmental > Aquatic > Freshwater > Lake | place: Lake Michigan, USA...
GTTATAAAGGGACTAAACAAATCTTCAAATATTTGAATAGTAATTACTTGGTTCTTAATATTAAACCCTGTGCGATTTGCCATAGATGTAATATTAACATAGTCAATACTTACATCACCAGCTTGCCTTAGTTTATCTGAGGATATATCTCTTTGGGTCGCCATTATTCAAACATCTGACTATATTGTTTAACAACTGCATCAAGAACAGGTTTAGAAATTAATTTAAGTCTTCGTTTCTTCTCATTCTCTCGTTCTTCATACTCAAAATTGGATACAGGATATGCTCCAGGTTGCGATGAATTAACAACATAAACATTATCGTTGTTGTTCACATATATGTATTCGTAGTGGTGGGTTGCATATACATTCGCTGCACCATATAAATCTTCCACTCTTTTTACCAAAGATGTATACTCTAATGGAAAATCTTCTCTATAATCAAACTTATCATTGGCCAACATAATAACCCAGTGATACAGTGGATTACCATAAACTTTTGCTGCAATAATCTCTGGTGTTTCGCCATCGACAATATCATAAGAATCATAAACAGTAATGTTTTCTAATACTGATCTAATAACACGAACATTTGTTGTTATATCTTTTAAAACTTTTAATGTTGGTTTTCCATCTGAGTCGGTAAACTCATAATAGATATTTGGCATTGTTGAAAAATACATATTAGAATCCGTCCTCGATCTCTTTCTTCGTAAGCATAGAAAGTTCTTTAAAAGTCATTGTAACATTTATCTGTGTTGGCATTCCATTCGCAAAAGAATTAAACATAGAATTTGGTGTATAATTTATATTCATTTCAGTTAAAACACAAGAAGTATGTCTATGTAGGTTTAAATTTTCTTTTCCGTTGTTATAGTAAAAAATATCAAACTCAGAAGGATAAACTAACAAGAATCCATTGCTATCTTTATATTCAGGATGCATGTGTAGTTTAAATTGTTTAATGATATTTCTTATGTATTCAGCTTCAGTTGGGTTCTTAGGAAAGAATGAGTATTCAAAAGTGAATGTTCTAAAGTCAACAGCTTTAAACAAATTTTCTTTCTTTGGATTTGCTGCTAATCCTGATGCAGCAGAAAGAGCTGCACCTTCTGGACCTTTTGAAAGTGCTAGACTTGTCATAATATTTCCAATAGCACCTGACGCATTTGATTTAGTTCCAAAAGTTCCCAATGCTTTTACTACTTCTGTTCCAGCAACTGCTCCCATCTGGAAAACAGCTGTGTCTTCAGCATCCCATTGCATAGAATATCTGTTACTCAATGCATTTGGAATGTGTAAAGCAATCGCTTTTGTTAATCGTTTTTGCTGACGAGACATTTTACCACCAGCTGCAATGGCAACTGTTCCAGCCGTAGCAGTTCCAAGACCAATTCCAACTGCTCCGCCTTTGGCTGCACCTTTAGTTACACCAACGATACCTTTTTTAGAAATGGCATCGGCACTTAAAACTCCACCAGCAATAACACCTTTAACACCAGCTGATGTTGCTGCACCAGATACAGCTTGAGCTGAATTAAATTGTTGCTCGCTGTTCATTCCACGCAATCTTGATGGAATATCCTTTGGGTCTATGTAGTCAACACCCTGTTTTGCATTCTTTAAAATCCTTGAATCTTCAGCCACATTTATGTAGAAAATAACATAATTTCCACCATACTCAAGATTATTGGAGTATAAATCTTGTGGATATTGTAATTGTTCTATGTTATACTTGTTGGCTAAGAAATCTGTTGGTTTACCACGAGAAGGGTTTATGTCTTTCTTGTTGGAATCCTGAATAGGTGATGTTGTCTGGGAGACAGTTGGACCAGCACTTGGGTTGATATTTTGTGTATACCCAGAATATTCTAATTCATTTGACATTTGTTTTTTACTCTAAATAGTGGTAAGGAGTTATAGTATATTTATGTTCCATAAAAGAAAGTTTATTCCAACCAATCCAAATAAATACTCGGGAGATCCAACGAACATTATAATGAGGTCTTCCTGGGAGACACGATTTGCTCGCTGGTGTGATACAAACCCAAGCGTAATTAAGTGGATTTCTGAAGAAATCGTCATCCCCTACAGGTGTTCTACAGACAACAGAATACATCGTTATTTTGTTGATTTTCAGATACAAATTAAAGATAAAACTGGGTCGATTAGAACCTATTTGGTCGAAATCAAACCAGCAAAACAGACTGTTCCACCAGAGTTCCCTGGAAAACAAACTAAAAGATATCTTGAAGAATCCTTCAATTTTATAAAGAATCAATCTAAGTGGAATGCTGCCAAAGAGTACGCAAAAGATCGGAATTGGCAGTTTATTATAATTACCGAACATGAATTGGGACTATAAATATAACTATGGCCACTAGAACAAACACCACCAAAGACTTAAAAGATATTTTTGAAAAATATCGTTATGACAGAGATATCGCACAAAAGTCGCAAGCATGGTTCAACCAACAAGTTCTGTTGTTGGCGAAGAAGCGTATAACGCCAAATCAGGTTTTAAGAAGTCAGGCTGTTAAGACTCAAAATAACATAGTTCCAGGTAAGTTGTATATGTTTTTCTATGACCCAAAAACTAAAGCAACTTTACCATATTACGATAGATTCCCTTTGGTGTTTCCGTTCTCTTTCCACGAGGATGGATTTACTGGGTTGAATTTACATTATCTACCACATAAATTAAGATTTGCATTAATCGATAGATTATTAATGTTTAAAAACAACGACAAGTTTGACGAAACTACAAGGATAAAATATTCTTGGGCAACAATAGATGGAATGTCCAAATTTGCTATGGCTAAACCATGCGTTAAGAGATATCTAAGCAATCACTTAAGATCTCCACTACATACAGTTAGTGCTAATGATTGGTCTACTGCGATGATGTTACCTGTTGAAAGATTCGTCGGAGCATCAACTGACCAAGTATGGGCAGACTCTAGGAAAAAGATATGAAAATTAGCGACTTTGTTTCAAAACTAAATGGTGGTTTGGCTAGAACCAGTAGGTTCAGCGTAAACATGATTCCACCAAGTGCTATTAAACTCCCAGGTGTTTTACCAAACGACACGATTATGATGTTCTGTGATAAAGTTCAAATACCTGCACTTTCTGTAAACACAACTCCAATTAGAGCTTATGGTGAGGTAAGAGAAACTCCTTATGAGTTTAACTATGAGCCAATAACGATTTCATTTTATGTTGACACAAAACTTGCAGTAAAAACATTCTTTGACGATTGGGTTAAAAGTTTACAAAATGGTAAAAGAAGAACTTTTAATTACTATGACGATTACATTTGTAAACAAATGCAAATTCATGTAGAAGACACGCTTGACCAAAAACAATATACAGTAGAACTTTTTGAAGTATATCCAAAATCAGTTGGAGCCATTGAATTGGATTATGCATCCAAAGATGTTATGAAAATTAATGTTACACTATTGTTTAAATATTGGGAAGCCAGTAGAGGTATTAGCGATAAAGGAACACGAAACAATCCAATGAATGATCCTAAAATGCCATTTGGTTTACCAAATCTTCCATCTTCTGCATTAAAGATACCAAAGTTTTTTTAAGATTGGATGAATCTATGAACTGGTTAAGAAGCATGTTATCTGATGGTATCAATGGAACTGTCAGCAGCAAACGAGTTGTAACACTATTGGCATTTTTATTATGTGCCTATGGGTTCGTTGCTGACATTCATGGATATAAGATAACACCAGCGTTATTTGAATCAATGATTTATCTTGTGATTGCAGGACTAGGTTTCACTGCATCGGAAAAGTTTGCTAAGAAGGAATAATTATGTATCAATATAAATGTAAAATTAATAAAGTTTTAGATGGCGATACTGTCGACATTGATTTAGATTTAGGTTTCAATATCGTATTATCGAATCAGCGTGTGCGTATGGCTGGCGTTGATACTCCTGAATCAAGAACTGCCAACAAAGAAGAAAAGCCAAGAGGTCTTTTATCTAAAAAGAAACTTGGAGAAAAACTTCCTGTTGGTTCTTGGCAAATTATCGAGACACAAAGATCAGATAATAATGATGATAAGTTCGGAAGAATACTTGGAGTGTTTATTCTTGAAGACGGCACAAAAGTAAATGATTGGCTGATAGAAAACAATTATGCTGTGCCATATAAAGGCGAAAACAAAGAATTAACACAAGCGGAACATCAAGCCAACAAGAAAATTTTAATGGAGCGTGGTGAACTGTAATGAAAATTGATGATAATTTGAGTCAGGTATTTAATATGGAACCAATTGAAAAAATAACAGGTGAGATTGTTGATTCCTCGACAGGGGAAATTATAGAGTCTGCCGATGCTAAGATTGAATCAGACTACGATAAAACCAGAGCAAATTTATTAGAGTTGCTATCGAAAGGTCAACAAGCATTAACCCACGCTTTGGATGTGGCTAAGTCGAGCGAGCATCCGAGAGCCTTTGAAGTTGTTGGTAATTTAATGAAACAAGTAGCAGATATTAATACTCAGTTGATGGACTTACATCAACAGAAACAAAAGTTAGATGCTCCTAAAGAAGCAGCTGCGAAAAGTGTAACGAATAATGCTATCTTTGTTGGTAGCACAAGTGAATTGAACAAATTGATCGAGAAGATGAATAAAGGAGAGTGAGATATGGCATTGCCACAAATGAATACACCATTTTATAAAGTACAGATTCCTTCCACTGGACAGGAAATTACATTTAGACCATTTTTGGTTAGAGAAGAAAAAGCATTACTGTTATCCCAGCAAAGCGAAGATACAGATGTAATGGTTAATACTTTAAAAGAAGTATTGACAAATTGTATTAAAGAACCAATAAATCCTGACAATTTGGCAATTTTTGATGTTGAATATTTGTTCACTCAAATTAGAGCAAAGTCTGTTGGTGAACTTGTTGAGTTAATTTTTACTTGCGCTCATTGCGATCAGGAAAAGAATAAAGTTAAAATAGAAGTAGATTTAACAAAAATTCCTATTGTTAAAGATCCAAATCATACAAATAAAATCTCATTATTTGGAGATGTTGGTGTTATAATGAAATATCCAAACTTGAGCACATTTAAAAAAGCTGAAGGTAAATCAGAAGATATTAATGCAGTTATGGAAGTTGTTATTGATTGTATTGATGCAATATACACAGGCGATGAAGTATTTTACGCAAAAGAACAAACTAGAGCTGAGTTAGAGAACTTTGTAATGAACCTCACCAAAGCCCAGTTTGATCTTTTGGAAAACTTTTTTGTTTCTATACCAAAATATAAACAAGAAATAGAGTTCGATTGTCCTGCATGTAATACTCACAATAAAACAGTTGTGGAGGGACCAGCTAGTTTTTTTTGATTAATCTCAGTCATGAGTCGTTGGCTTCATATTATAAAACCAACTTCGCCTTGATGCAATATCACAAATATTCTCTGACTGAGATTGAAAATATGATTCCTTTTGAACGGGATATCTATGTCGCAATGCTGGTTAATTATTTAGAAGAAGAAAAACAAAGATTAGAGAGAAATAGTTAAAATGACAATGCAAGAACTGCTTCAGTTGCAATCTAAACTAATACAGAAAAATAATGATTCTGTAATAGATTTAACACAATCAACTACCAAACTTGGGCAAGAGTTTAAAGAATTCACCCAAAATTTTGAAGCAGCCAATGATACTGAAATTAGAAGAGAAGAAACTAAAAGAACTAAAGAATTAAATGATAATTTAAAAGGTCTTAAAGAAGCAATAAAAGAAAATATTAAATCATTCGTTAAGAGTGGTGGTGGTCAAGCCATGGCTAAACAACTGGTAGCCAAAGAAGCAAAACAGCCAGCTGCAAACACACTTAGAAAGGTATTATTCGGCGAGCAATCAGCTGAAGAAACAAAAAAAGAAAGTTTCTTTGGATTTACTGGAGCACTTAGCGACAGAGTTACTAAAAGAGAAAAAGAACAACAAACTCAGCGTGAGAAAAAAGAATATGTTGATGCAGCATTAAAATCTAATGATAAGCAAATTATCGGTGTTAGAAATCTTGCAGGAACAGCTACAGCGGAACAACGAGCTGAGGGCGAAGCAAGAGCCAAGAAATATGCTGAAGATAAGTTTGATGAGATTAAGAAAAAAGAAGCAGCACTAGCTGAGATGGAAAGAAAAATTAGTGCCGTTGAGAGTGCTGGGTTTAATGTTAAGAAAGCCACTCGAGATGAGCGAGATGCAGCTGCAGCAGAGTTAGCTGAATTTGATCCAAGAAGAAAAGCTGAATTTGTTCCAGTAAAAGGTAGTGATAAACAAATTAAACAAACAGAAAAATCTGAAGATCAGGCTGAATCTGATACTTTGATTACAACCTTTTATTCTGACACAATTAAACAACAAACTGAGATGGGAGCAACTCTAATAGCATCATTAGATGTTCAGAAACAATCATTAGAATCGCTAAAGAAAATTGCAGAACTTGGAATTTCTGCTGGTGAGGGTGGTGGTAGTGGTCCATCTATAGATGTTGATTTACCAAGCAGAGCTGGAAAGGCAGGCAGAGTTGGAAAAGCTGCAGCTGGTGCTGGTATATTAAGTAAAGCAGGTGGATTCTTGGCAAGAAATGCTGGAAAAATTGGAGCGATCGGAGCAGTTGGCTTGGGAACCTATGAAGCAGTAAGTGGTTATAATGAAGCCGAAGAACAAGTTAAGAGTGGTCAAATATCAAAAGAAGAAGGACAAGTTAAAAAGGGTGAGGCAGTTGGAAGTGGTGTCGGTGGTGCTGCTGGTGCTATCGGTGGAGCGAAAGCTGGAGCTGTAGCAGGTGCTGCTCTTGGAACAATTGTTCCAGGTCTTGGAACAGTAGTTGGTGGAGCAGTTGGTGGTTTAGTTGGTGGTGCTGCTGGTTATTTTGGTGGATCTTGGTTGGGCAAAAAAGCTGGTGGAGCTGTAGCAAGTCCAGGCGAAACTCCTGGTGCAAAAACTGCCACAATGCAAACTTTGGCTAACGAGCCAGTAGAAAAAGGCAAACCATTATCTGCAAATCAAATGGCAGTTGCTGATATGAAAATGAGTATGGGAAATAAACTCGATGCTTTAGAACAACAAGCATACGATTTAGCAAAGAAACAACCAAAAATGGAACCATCAAATCAAGGTGCCGATCTAAGTGGCGCATCAGCTAAGAATGAAGAATTAAAATCTGCAGCAGGTAAAGGTGGATCTGGTGCTAATACAGTTGTTGCTCCAACAACAAACAATACAGTAAACAATAATAACATAAACTCAATGAGATCTCCAGTTAGAAATCAAGAGTCAACTGTTAATCGATACATAGCAAATCGCTACGCATAAAAAAGGGGAGCCGAAGCTCCCCAGTTTTTTACTTATTCATTACATACATCGTAACTTCAAAGCCAAATCTCATTTCTTGTGCAGTTGGTTTAGTCCACATAATAGTTATCTCCAAGATTGATAGAAAATCCTATCATAATTACTTATCATAATAAAGTAAAATTAAACTAAGTGTGGATTTAAACTACACTAATGAAAATCATTATTATGCTTCGTCAGCAATCTTCTGAAAATAAGACATTACATCTTCGTCATCATCAGTTGATTTAGAAACAGTAACTGGCTTTGATGCAACAGTTGCTGGCGCAGAAGCTGTACGAGTTGGAGGAACATAGTTATCATCTTCTGACAATGAAGCAGCAGACTTAATTGGCGTTCCCTCACCATCTAATACATCAGCAAGTTTCTTAGATAGATCTTCAAAAGACTTGAAGTTTTTACGATCTAAAAACTCAGACAACTTATGTTGCTTATTTACAAGTGCAACTAACTTCTCTTCATCGCCACCAAATACTGGTGCTGGATCCATAAAAGTTGATTGGTCATAATTAGCATAACCATCTACCTTGCGCATGCGAAGTTTAAAGTCTGCACCTTCCCAAAGATCAAAAACATTAACTGGCTTTTCGTCTTCGAAAGTTGGACGAGCTTTGTCCATAATTTTATCAAAAATCTTTTTACCAAACTTGAACAAACGAACTTGTCCTTCATTCTCTGGATGTTTTGGGTCAGAAACAATCAAAACATTACAGATGTAAGACAGTTTACGCTTTTGCTTACGAGCAATTTCTTTATTAGCATCTGAACCTGAATTCCACAATTTAGAATTCAATTCGCCAACAGGATCTTTCTCGTTTAAAGTTGTTAAAGAATTTTCAATGTACCACTTACCAGTTGGACCTTGGAATGAGTGATTGAAGATACGAACCCATGGGAGTTCATCACCTTCTACTCGTGGTAAGAAACGAAGCGTGGCTGTACCATTACCAGCTTTATCAGCTTCTAATTTCCAGATACGGTCGTCTTGGTAGGATTTAGTGCCACCGCTAGATTCAGGGTTAGCAATTTTTTCGAATTCGGAAGTGATTTTACCGAAATCTGTGTTGCGCATTTTGCGAAGTGCTTGAATATCCATCGTATTTCCTTTGTATTAAATGTATTAATGTGTTTTTGTATTAGTATTATCGTCTTCATTATATGTTTCGAAATCATAATCTAGATCTTCGTCATCATAATATTCCTCAACATAACTATTTAGTACTTTCATACCTTTACCTTTTTGGTTTGTGGAATGTTTAACCTTTCGATTAGACCTTACCTCAACCTCGTCTTCAAAATGAAGATATTTCTTTTGAGTCATTTTACAACTCTACTGTTTCCTGTTTAAAGTTCTCATATACTTGCAAGAGTCTATCTCGATCAAACTTAATAAATCCCTTACACTTTTCTATTCTAAGGCATTCTTCGCTCCAAAGCAAATTTATTTTACTAGAAATACTTGTAAGATAATTTACAAAAGAATCAAGAATTACCATAGTTTCTATAGTAATATATCCACCAAGAAACAGTTTAAACAGTTCTGGCAAATTACTACCACTTCCCTCATATAGATCGTTCTCAGTTAATCGTTCTTTCTCAAGATGCAATAATATGACATGCAAGTCATTTTCAAAAACCTGAGAAATACTTTGTTTTCTTTTATTCCATGTATTTAGATTACTATCTCCCTCAGACTGAGTATAAACTACCTCAGGATTATCGTAAGCAAAATTAGCAACGAAATACTGAATAATATCTCTTTCTGTTGGAAACTTTCTTGATAATCGTTCAAAGATAAACCTATCATTACGAGCATAGAATGTATCTCTTGCACCTTTTACATGACCACGATTATTGAATACATTATACTTGGTTGTTGTAAAGTGTAACTTGACAGCCATGTATAATTTCCATGCTTTATATCCGTCCACTTCTTGCTTCCCTACATTTCTTTTTCACTTCAATTGGAATATCAGGAGAAATCTCTGCTATTGTGCAATCATAAACTATGACATTACCTTTTGGCATGATGGAGAAAAATAAACTCCATAACCCAACTACAAAAGCAATTGGGATTAGTATAATCAAAAATTTAGACATCAAGCTGTGCTGTTTTTGGTAAATGTCCGCTGTTTTGAAAATCCATTTTCATCTTTTCTTTTAGAGATTTGTTTATCAATGATTTAATCTCTTCAGGATCAATAAAATTTTCTTTGCAATATTCTAGGATGGCATCAACATGAGTGCATCTTTTATCTCTTGCCATTTGTTCTATGTAAAGCGAAAAGGATTTCGAATCTTCAAACATTCTTAAGTTTGGTAAGGTAAGCATTTGCTGTTGTAATAACTCCGTTGAGTTCACTGTATTCATTTAATTTTTGTTTATAAAGTTTCCAGATTGGTGTATCTGTATTATCAGGTGACATTTTTCGATCAAACATATCAAGGTATTTGTCGAACCAGCGATCTAACACTGTTCGTTGTTTTATTAGTGCTATGTAAATTTTCTGTAAGGACTCAGAATCTCTGTCCATAGCACATAGTGAAAACTTCTCAAGATATTCTTGTTTACTCAATTCCATCGTATAATCTCCGTATAGTTTAACCACGACGCATGGTCGCAATGTCAACTGCTTGCTCATCACTAAAAATTGGCACGGCATTTGATTTATGCATAGTGCCAATACCTTTTACCATATTCCCAGTATAAACTGGGTTTGCTTTCTTGACGCATGGTGCGCCAGTGAAAGGAAGACTTGGAATCTTAGGTGTCTCACGACAAGCAGGTTTCCCAAGCGAGTATGTAGATCTGAGGTCTTTGTCTTTTGACGGAGTCCGACTCTTTGATTCATACTTCTTTAACATCTTTTCCCAAGAATCTCTCAGTTCCCTTTGTTTAGCAGAGGGTTTTCTTTTCTTGGACTTCTTAATTCCTGTATGTATAATAATCATAATAATCCATTAATCACATTCATAGATATATTATACCTGAATATTGATTAAATGTCAAGCATTATTTTTAATAACCCTACAAACAATAGGGTTATTTGCAAGATTACTTCCTATTTACAGGAGAGGAACTATGGTCCTTTCCAGCAGCATATGCAACACAAACATTGTCATTACTATTTGCATACGCACAGCGGACTGCTACAGGATCAATTCCCTTAACTATGCCATTTTCGATATTTCTTGACATAAAATTATTTTGGGCAACATGATAATATCCTATTGATACAATAGCCGACATAATTACCAATGTAACACATACTACAAGTAAGTTTCTTTCAGTCATAATAAACCATCCTTTTATTTTGTTAATAAGTTGCATCATCGATTACTATCCTTATCCATAATGGACCAAGTGATATGTATAATAATTTTCCGTTGGGGTTCATGTCGCTAAACAGAGGATCCCGAGTTTCAATTTTTGGTTGCCAGTGGAATGGGTTTAATACGATCCCAATCCAAACACCAGAGTATCTTAGATATTCAATAAACTTTTTCATTTTAAATCCTTGACCATATCACATAGTCCGAGTTTTTTAGATTCTTCCGCTGATAACCAAATATCTTGTGGCGGAAGCAGAGTTTCGCGAATTTTAACTTCAGTCAAACCAGTACATTTTTTGTAATGGGCAATCATTCTCTTAGTCGTTAAATCAAATTCTTTAACAGTAGCAAATAGTTCATGTTCCTTACCAAAAGCACCCCATGAGTATTGGTGACTCAAAATAGAAGTATTTGGTGTCAGAATTCTTTGCCCCTTCGATCCAGACGCAAATATTAACAATCCTGCCGAAGCAATCTGACCAAGACCAATAGTTCTAATTGGAATTGATGAACCACGCATTGTATCAATAACAGCAAACGCTGCATTTAAATCTCCACCAGGAGAACAAATCAAAAGGTTCAACAACTCAGGTTTATTCTCTGCGAAGTTAGATTCTAGAATCCACTCAACGACAGGTTTAGCAGATGCCAAGGATACTTCTTCCATAAGGAGATAAAACCCATGACTAGAATCTTCGCCACCTTTCAGAAAATCTAAATTCAATTTTTGCATCATATTAGCCATCAAACTACTCCATTCTTAAGGTGTATAAAAAATATGTCTTCCGATTGTTACAGTTTTCTTCAATTTCCACTGTGGGTTTACATAATCAGCATGATAGAATAAAGCACCTTTGGTGTTATCCTTAATTATCTCATGATTCATATACACAAACAGTGCTACATCTTGCGATGCTTTATAAACTTGTTTTTGTCTATCATTAAACTGCGTATTCTTATAATACGATGTCATTTTGGCTTTGGCGTCACAGTACCACGAGAACTGACATGTCTCTTTGGTTTTCTGTTTAACTACACCACAAACAGAATTTTCAAATCCTTTTTTAACTCTGTTCATTGTAACCATACCAACTGCAATTTTACCAGCTTCGGGTTCGTAAGCTGATTCAAAATATATGTTGTCTGCCAAACATTCCACTTCTTTTCTAGCGGATGGTGACAGATCCGAATAATCAATTCCATTAAGCGGAATTAATTCTTTTCCATGCAAGGCGACAAAAGGCATTGTCGCGATTAAACTTATTAATACTATTGTAGCTGTTAATATTTTCTTATGCATACATCTCCTTAATTTTTGCAGAAGAAAGGTGTGCGAACACACCTCTCCATCCCATGTATCAGGTGGACTTTTTCGTAGTCTTATTAGTATCTAGAGGGATATTTGAAACAAATCCATTAAGTGCCGTTGCTTTGGCAATAATATCTTGCTCACTTGGGTAGGCAGGGAATCCTGGATGATCAGGAATTGTGCCACCATTGATTTTAGCAGAATCGACTTTTGTTGCCCAGTCGTTGCTAATTTGCTCACGCTTACCATAATATTCATCACTAAGCATGTCTTTCGCCATTTTTAATAGTTCAAGGCGAATCTCGAACGGAGTCATGTTACTCATATTTTTACTTCCTTTGTGTGTGTGTTAAAAAACGATGGTTTTATTGGGATCCATCAACCCAGTGTAATATTATTTAGGTATTACTTCTTTGCTGGTTCAGCCTTTGGTTCTACTTTCTTAGGAGTAGGTTTCTCAGACTTAGGTGCTGGAGGACATTTACCTTGCTTGTCTTTAGTCACGCAGTTTGTTTCTTCTTTCTTTGCTTCTGGCTTCTTTGCAGGTTCTGCTGCGAAAGAAACAGATGCGAATGCTAACATTACTAATGCGATAATTGATTTCATAATAGTTTCCTATAAAAATTAATAAATTTACTACACCATTAATGTCGTCGCTTTTTTATTAGTACAAGATATCTATGGACATCGGTTGCCAAATTAAAGCAAAGACTTCACTAATTTGTGGTAGGTTATTCTGTTACGAGGAAACCTACCGAAACCCTAAGCAGTGTTTAGGCTGCTAATGCGAACTGTTCGTCGTTTGCGTTTACGTGTTTTGTTTCTTCGACCGAGAAATCCTACTGTCAAGACTGGCTTGCTTCAGATCATACCCCAATCCTATCGGGTTTCACATTCCCGTGCTGTCCACTTGTTTACTCATTGCCCTGTCGAAACCTAGTCACCCCCATCAGAAGTATATTGCCACTTTCGTGTTTGCTACCTAAAATTAATCTGGTTCGTCAATATACTTATGGTGGAGGTGGGGAGAATCGAACTCCCGTCCAGAACACTTTTCTCTTTGCTTCAAACAGCAATTCTTAAATTACTTTAAAAGTAAATCTCTCAACTTTTGATAATGCATTAGTTGGCACTCGAAATATTAAATGAACTTTAGTACTCTGTTCTCTGTAAATTGCAAGAGTTGGGTTCTTATATTTTAATGATACTCCAAATCTTCCGTGTTTTACATCTCCAGCTTGGAATCGTTCATAAAATTCATTCAAATCTACAGTGCCATCAAACTCTATAGTTTTATTTATAACTTGTGTTTGACCTTCTAAACCAACAACATTAACTTTTAACCTGTTACTAAAATCTCTAAATTCATTATGAATTATATAACATTCATCTGCTATCTGTCTTTTAGTTTCAGCAAAACAAATCATTTGTTCAATGTTATTTAATTCTTCAGCTGGTTTGGCAACCACATAGGTTGAAGCAACAACTCCACCAACAAAAGGGTTATATGATAACAAACTCGATATAATACCACCAGCAATCCTCTCTGGTGTATTAGAAACATGAGATCCCTTTTGATTGATTGTTTGAGCGAGGGTTCTAATATCGGTCTCCCATTTTGGGATCCACATTATACTACCACTTACAGTTACAATCGTTTCAGTGCCTTCTGTTGCATATTGCACTGTATCAGATTCAAATCTCAATGCTTTACTTCTATTATCTAAAACCTTTGTTGCAGTTTTAATCTTCTCAAGATTATTTTGATTATCTTTCAACTGCCGACGCATGTCTTCAGATATATCTTTTTTATTGGTACCAACAGTATTATCTTTTACAACATCAACATCTGCTTTTATTCGTATTACACCATTCGAGTATTGNAAAACTTCATAANTCTTGATGACACCACCATTATATTGAACAATCGTTTCAGATGTNTTACCATCTCTTAGTGAATGTTCNCTANTAATCCATGTTCCAGTTACTTGTTCGATTGCTGCTATTTTTGCGTTTCGTAATGCAACATCAAAGGTATCACCATACCCNTTNGTGATAACTTCTTTGGCATTACTAAAACTCGCAACTAAGCAGAGTAATAGTAATGAATACTTCATCAGTTACCCATCGATACTCGTATTTGTTGTGCTGCCCTCATAGATCGTTTATCAACTTGAATAGTAACAACAACATATTTGCTATCCGAGGAAATCTTGCGTTCTAACACATACACACCCTTTAAGATTCCATTAGAGTCAACTGAAATACTTTCCGTAATTTCAGATGCAATATCTGCAGCTCGCTGTCTACTAGAAAGATCTTCTTCTGAAATATTCTTTGCTAGTGATTTTGTAATCGTATCGGTAGTTGTCTTAGACTTTAAATCTTGATTGATGAATTCAACAATGTTTCGTTTCGCTCTCATCAATGCAACATTCATACCTTGCTCAAGACCAGCATCAACACTAATAGGTACTGCTGATGTTGCAGAAGATTTAAGAGATTCCCACTCACCTTTATCATTAAAGGTAACTTCCACTTTACCAAAGTCTTGGGTAAACTTAACTGCTTCTGAAGAATGTGGATCTGATGTCGCTAATTTTGTTGAACTACAAGCCGACAATACAAGAACAGAACATGCTATAATCAATTTTTTCATATATACTTTCATCTCACTGTTGCAGAATACACTACTGTATCTGGTTTATTATAAATTTCTACTACACGATCTCGAACATTAGGATCTGACAACTTATGTCCCAATCGTTCAGGAGATTTCGGGTCAACCTGTTGCATTGTATTATCTTGTGTATTTTTTGATGGGAGAGGTGTAGACTTATCTACAATTTTATCTTTATCCTTTTCCTTCTCTACATTAGGAACTGGAATAGATCGAGTTGTAGCTACAGTAGATTTTTGTTTAAGTCTCTCAAAATCAACATTGTATCTAGACCACTCTTTATCAATATCAAGAGCCATCGCATTAGTTGCAACAAAACATAACAATATCACAGGTTTCATAATTTTTCCTCCATAATATAATTATACCTGAAGTTCAAATAAATGTCAAGTCAAATACCCTTAATTTGCAAGAATTCTTGTCTTAGATCTTTAAACCCACCAATCCAGTCGTCTCGTTTCTCTGTAAAGACTTGTGCGTGTTCATTGTCAACACCAACTATAATTATCATTCTTGCAACTGGTATTCCTGTAAGTTCCTCAAATGCTACTGCATACGCAGATGTTTGCATAAAGTAACCATGTATCCAGTCACGCTGTTTTAATTTACTGGATGTCTTGAAGTCAATAACTGCAAGTTTACCATTATATTCTGCAATACAATCAACTGTACCTGCAACTTTAAGATGATGGGAATATAGTGGAGATTCTAATGCATGTATGTTATCTATTAAATCTAGATGCGGTACTATACTTGAGAAGACTTCCTGATCAAATATATCTGCTTCAACATGCTGTCCAAGTAAGTAGGATTCACATAAGGAGTGGATTCTTGTACCTCTGTTGGCTGCTCTACTGGAGATTCTGTTGGCTTCTTCTTCGCCGACTTTCTTTCTCCATTCCATGATGGATTGTTTTGAGTGCAGTCCCGTGACTGTTGTGACGGAAGGATAGGCTCCACCCGACGGAGTTTTGTATAAACGACCATCGGGGGATTCGATACGCTCAAGTTTGGTAAAACCATGATCAATAAAATTTCGCATTATGTAAGTAGATGTATTGCCTCATTATAATGTTTGATACGATCTTCGAGACCAATATATCCACCATTAATCTTTTTAGTCATTAACTTAATATCACCACTATCTGCTTGGACATTAAGTTTATTTTTATTCCAGAACCAAATTGCTGACATTAATGCGAAGTCGCGATCAGCAGTAACCCAATCTGGATTCTCGAATAGATTTTCCCAATCGTCAAACATTTCTTTCGCAAATGCGCGATAGTTATCTTTTCCAGTCAGCTGGATTGGTCCACGACCACGATATTTCCAACCATCGCCAGATTCCTCTGGTCCATTACCCATACGACCACCATATACTTTATTAGCAATCATCTCAGGTTTGCGAGCGTATGGTGTAGCTGATTCTATTGTTGGAAAATATTTCTTGAAGATGCCATTTAATCCTTGCGCAGAATAATTTAAGTTTTCTTCAAATACTGTCCAGCCACCAGACTCATGTCCACATTGTGCTAGAAATGCAGCAACTCTTTGTGGTGTATTGATTTCGTATGTTGGAAACACATTATTCATTGATTCAGCCCAAGAAGCTGGATCTTGAGCTCTTGGAAATAAATGTGAGAATTGTTCTTTTGATATCATTTCTATCCCTCTATTAAATCTTCGTATCTTAATTTAGCCAAGATATAATCTTTGACTAGCGATGAACGAACTATGTCGTCTACAGTAAATTCAATTCGAGTAAATGCTTTCATATGTTGTGCAATATCAAAGAATTTTAAAATACCCGAAACATCATTTCTTTTCTTATTTAGATCAGTTTGTCGATAGTCGCCACACCAAATAATTTTAGACATATGTCCAACACGAGTCATAACTGTGTCGATTTCTTCATATGTTAAATTCTGCATCTCGTCAACTATAATAATAGCATTATCGAAAGACATTCCACGAATAAACGATGTAGAAATAAATTGGATATGTCCTTGTTCTTCTAATCTATCCCAAGCATCTTTTCTGTCAAACAACTGATGACAGATTTGTCTATATGGTTGTTCATAGATTTCCATCTTTTCACCAACATCGCCAGGAAGATGCCCAATCTCTCTTGATTGAACTGCGGAACGAACTACAATAATTTTATTAAACGGATTCGATTTATCCATTACTTCTTCAATTGCTTTGTATAATGCAATAAATGTTTTTCCTGTACCAGCTACGCCATGTAATGCAACAAAATAATCACCACGCTTGTAAGCATCAAAGAATAATTTTTGATTATCAGTTAGTGGTTGAAATGTTTTTAAGTTATCTAATCTTAACTTTAACTGATTACTTGTTTTAGATTTTGGCTCACCTTGTTCATAATTATTATTGGTTTCTATAACAGCTAGTTTACGAGCCATGAGTTTCCTTGTTAGATTTGACTGGAGGTTTTGTTAAAATCTGCGTAAGTAGTTCGTTCTTTAATTTTTTGTAACACCTCCTTAAATCCTGCATCCTTTTTACGAATGCCCAAACGAACAGGATCGCCAACTGATGGAGCGACACCCTCGTAGTATCTTTCGTGTGTGGGATTGTTTTTCTTGTATTCATCATACTCAGACATTTTCATCTGAATATCAAATATCTCGTCAGTTTCCGTATTTCGGAAAGTATATGTTGTCATGTAAAACTCCTTATAGTTGTATTTATGAAATCCAGTTTGGAGTTTCTCTATTTTTCCATGAGAACATTCTTGTTTTATCGCCAAGATAATAATTTTTATATGACGAAACTGAATCTCCTGCTACTTTATAATGGTCTGGCATAGCTGGAGTCGGTTCAGTAAATGGTTTATCTTTTTGTATATTAGTTGGGGGATACTGCAAGTCACCAAGCAACATTGAACATTTATGAGTTTTACCATAACGATATGTATATTCTTTCAATAAATCACGAAACATATTGTATAGCCACTGATAGTTCTCAAGAGATTGCCTTACCCAAATAGCCGAAGGATGATTAATATGGGTAGCACTGTAAAGGACATCATTGCGATGATCGCCAATAGTCCATACCTTCTTCTTCCTCCCAGAAACAGAAACAGTAATGGACTCGCGACCATCAAGGACACGATGAGCAGTAGATAGTAGTTGAGCATATTCGAGAATCATCTTTACGCAATGTTTATCAACATGCATTTCTGCACACTTTTTTGTATCATAATCTAAGTAAAATATATTCATGATGATTGTTGGTGGCGAAACTCACGCTTCAACCACCATTTGTATTTCTCCCAGTATTCTTTCATTTTATATGGTTTTTCATTGTAAGTCAAATGCTCGTCGCAATTTTGCAACCACAACTCATGGACCCAATTTCTAAATACAGTATGTCTCATGCTACCATCCCAACAGCACCAATTGCTCTAAGACCATCAATAGTTTTGTTTAAAACACTAATAGTTTCAACTGCTGAATTGTGCAAGATTCCTTGACCACCCTTCGCAAGAAATGGTGTAACACAGCCAGGAGAATCATCAACTAAAATTGCAAATTTATGGGCATACAAAGATTTCTCTTCTTTAGAACGAACGAAGTTTGCTTTATACGGAATATTCCATTTATCTAACCACTTCTGTTTCTGTTCTCTGGCAGCTTGTCCTTGATCTGGCTCAAAGGTTCCCATTGATGTCAAAATTTGCACATTAATATGTTTATCTAATTTAGAAACATGGTTGAGTAATACTTGAGTATCTGGCATAAATTCTAGATCCTCAAATATTTTATATTGCATTACTGCTGCTCGGAATCTCTTCCCATCAGTTGCATAGGTGCGTAGAGATTTAAATGCTTTGTCAAAGTTGCAAAGCACTCCATCCATGTCTAAGTATAGTGTAATCATTTTTTAATAAACTTACTCATATCGGGAGGTTTCCATCCCTCTGGTTTTAAAATTTTTCCATCTTCGCGACGACGAACTTTTCCAGTTACTGGATCAACTTTCGCCATATTAGTTTTTACTACTTCATCCCAAGCACCACAGATATCATATCCTTTCATGTGACAGAAACCGAGTGTTACCCAGATTAAATCCATGCAGCCATCAAGTTGTTCATGTTCATCTTTATTCCAATGTGCACTAATGAACTCATTAAACTCTTCTTCCATTAAAGTTTTGTATAGTGCAGAATTTTCGGGTGATGGTTTTTGATCACAAGCACTTAAAAACATTTTAACATCAAGTGGCATTCCCATTATTTGTTCCTTTCAGCATCAAAAAAGAATTCAGAGTGACCAATATCGTCTTGAGGAGTATCCCATTCTTCTGTTGTCCACTCAGGAGGTGATTCTTCTTCTGGTGGAACAATGTCTAGAAATCCGTCGAAAATAAAACCTGCTCCCTTCAGGAACAACTCTATGTTTTCAACAACATCCATTAATCCATCAACTTCAAATTCATGTGTTGATTTTGAAATAGTATTACCTGTATACAAATCTGTATGTTCTGCAATAAGTGTATATTTTGTCATATTAATCCCACAAGTTTCTATAATATTTTCCAAACAATTTTAAACCAACTTGAATCTTTTTGTGGTGGGCTTTATACCCATCAGCATCAAAGTAAGAAGTGTCGTTTTCAGTTTTCTCCATTCTGAACATAGTTGCTTTACCATTTTCGTCCCAAGCGCAAGCAACTGTTTTTGTATCATGAACACCACTATGAAATTGTTTGTCATTGTCATCATCATTCAGTTGTTCAAAAGACCAAATCATTTGTTCAAGTGCCCAGTCCCAGCGTTTAAAGTGATTCTCGTCAGTATCCCACTCATTCTCCTTCGGTGGAGCAGAAGTTGAACGAAGTTCTTCAGGAACATCTTCATCATCAACAAATGGAGCACCATGTTTATCTTTTTGCAACTGCTTCAACATTGGAAGAATAATCGGACTCAGCGTGCGATCCATACTCCAAGTATCATAGTAGTCAATTTTAACATAGTTAATTGGCGGATGAACAAAGTCAAGAAACTTTTGAATTCCCCGACAAAGTGGATGTAACATGTTTACAACTTTTACGTATGTACCCTTGCCAGTATCTTCTAAGTCATAGAATACATCCTCATCTTTTTCCCAAAAACAAACTGTCTTAAGAATAGTATAAGGACTAATCCAATGATTGCGGTAATTGCTAATATAAACCTTCATTAATAATCTCGCTTTTCACCATCTTTTGTAAAGAAGGATTTAATTTTTTGGTCTTCACTCCACTCAGTGGTATAGTCGTTATCCTGATCGCATAACTTCAATGCATCCTCATGAGAAATAACACGATGAGACACAATAGTTTCACCAAGGTCTAGTTGAGAGAACTCCTTCGCTGTTTGCATTGTCACATCATCCATTGCCCACTCAGGATTTGTCGCTGGAACTTGAACCATATATCGCATACGATACATCTGAACAGCTTCAACAAGCACCCATACTTTATCTGATTTTTTCAAAGTCCAGCTCCCATCTTTGTTGTCTTCCCAAATAACATCATCACCAACTTTAAATCCTGAACCCTCAAGGATCTCGTCATTCAACTCAATGAACAACTCACCTTTTTCGTTTTCTTGCACATCAACAGTCCATGTCTTACTCATAGTTTATCTCCAACCAATTTGTTTCCTCTGGCATTATTTCAATCTTAACACCATTCGATTCAGCTTTCTGCATAATATCAGATAAAATTGAACCACCATACGCAGTATAACCATACTCTTCTTTGTGACATTCATAGACAGAACCAGAATATCCATCAAAGTAATAAACATCACCTACAAGTGTAGCCTTTGTATTACCACTGTTTAATTTCCAAGAGTCGGCACCTGCCCAACCACCATACCAACTGGCAAAAACTTTATGAACAGGTGGGTTATCTTTACCAGTAATCTTAACGACCACCCACTTGTCTGGTCTATAATCGCTCATACTAAACCTCCAAAAACCTCAAGTTAAAACGATCTGCTCGATCTTCATAGTTGATGTAACCACGAGGATTACAAACAACACGACATTGTTTAATCATATAGTCAAAGTCTTCGTGAGTATGACCATGTGTCCATAACTTAATTCCTGGACGATCCATAATAAAGTTATCCAGCTGAGAATTATAAGCACCATTCATCAGTTGATCATGTTTGTAGCGTGGATGCTCAGAACCCTTGCTTGGAGCATGATGAGTACAAACAACAACAGTCTTCCAAGGAGGAGTGTCAGCGTAAGCATCTTCAATTACCTTCAACATGGCTTTATGGTCTTCAACAACATGTCGGGGAGAAAGAGTTGCTGGACGAGTCTTAAACTTTGTAGTCTTAGATCCGTCATCCTTCTCATCCCAAACTCTGTAGTTGACCATTTCGGCACTATTCTCGCAAATTTGAAAATCATTCATCCGACGAGACACATGATTCATTGTTGTCTCACATTCTTTGTTCATATCAGTCCAAAGAGTTCCGCCAATGAACACATGATCGCCCAATTCCCAAACTTCTTTGTCTAGTACATGAATATTACTCAGATGCTTCAGTGCATCCCGAATATTTGTAATAGAAGTAGCGAAATCGCCATTGTAATGCTCATGATTACCCATAATATAGATGACATGAGGAAAATTGCGACTACACTGAGTGAAAAAATCATTATACCGATCAAATTTAGCAGAACCCAAAATAGTAGTGGGCTGCAAATCAACAGCAGTGCAAATATCGCCAGATAAAATAAGAACTTCAGCATTTTCCGAGTTTTCAAGTGTGAGTTGTCCGAATTCTAAGTGAACATCGGAGCAAAGTGCAATTTTCATGGTAAATCTTCTTTTTTAACAACATTATATCAACTATTATACTTGAATTCATCAATAAAGTCAAGCAAGCATTCGAATTAACCCTACAAAGTCGATGGTTACTAGCAAAAGGTAGTTAGCCAGCATCCCAAACGATTTCCGAGTATAACTAGCCCAAGCATACATAGCACAGCCAGCGATCCAGACAGGATATAGAACAAGTAGTGGAGGATTGGGTACAGTAAGAGCCATGGTGATCGAACAACCAATAGAAATAGCCCAAGCAAGCAACTCAACAACAAAACGAAACCGATTACTGGTCCAGTCATCTTTAATCCATCCCCAAGTGTTTAATAAAATATCATTCATACTTAACGACCACGACCTGAATTCCTTCTAGTATTAATTCGCTTGGTAGCCTGCTTGACCATACGCTTGGCCATCGTTACATCACCAAATTTACCAGTCAAAACCTTGGTTACCTTCTTTTGTTCCTTCTTCAGTGCCTTTTCCCTCTTATACCGAGTAAGAGCATCGACATACTCCCCCTCAGGATCGGGTTTTTCTTCTACTTCTGGGATTTTTTCCTCTACCTCAGGAAAGTCAATCTTATTTTCAGTATTTGTTTTATGTATCATTTAATTTTTCCTTTACTTTATCAACCCCGACATCCTATTATAACATTTTAATTCTTGCAAGTCAAATTTATTTCCTATACGGATTTTGCAAATCATGAATCGGCATAGGAAACGACCCAACAGGTGAATTTATAGTAATATTCACGACCGATGCGTCAAAGTTAGTCGTGGAACAGCCAGTCAACACGAAAAATGTGAGGATAATCGCAATTTTCATAGTGCAACGAATAGCAATAGCACCTCTACAACCATAATTACGGCAAAAAGATCCCAAATTCCCATAGATGCCGATACAAACATCAAAATGGTCATTGGAATCAGTAATATAATAGCACAAATTCGCCAAAATGAGTCAATCATAGTATATCCTCCATAGTATAATTATACCCTATTTACCAATTAATGTCAAGAACTATCGGATGGGTTCCACAACGCTTCCATGCGACCTTTGCAGAATAAAAATTTTTGCAGGAAATTTTTTGAGACGATTGATTTTGAATTCTTTGATGTATGCAGGGGTATTCGGATGGGATACGGACTCGTTCGGATAGAATAAAGTTTCCTTTGGGCTTGCTAAGCATCATTCCAACAAAAGGGGACCCGAGACTTAAAGTCACTTCGCTTGACTTTTATCCCGAATCCTAGTATAATATCATTTGGACTTCATAATCTTAAAAGTCCTATACCTTGGAGAAAATTGAATTCGCTTAGAAAACATCTTGACTGCACTGGCAGGTTTACCCTCAGGAATAAACCCATACATCCACTGTTTATCAGGGGAAAGAATATAGGTATGGTTCGGAGTCTTATCAGTCCAATCCTTAGTAGTCTCGCGAAAGACGCTCATTGGTGTCATGAATTGCTTGCCCTTACGCCAGAGTACATCAGTGCCAGTCCTACTAGTGATATAATGACTAATGTGGCTAGAACAGTGAAGGATGATGCCGTATCAATACCCCCGACTGATCCAAATACTATTAGTAAGCCCATGACTATTCGGATAGATCCTCTCATTACTTTTCTCCTATTAAGCAGTCAACATATATGTAGCAAGATCTTTCCAGTCTTTGTTGGCCGAACGGATCTTAGAGACAGCGATCAGCGTACGAAGGGAAATTTCTTTGCAATCTTCCTGAATCTCGGTGATGAGTTCCAGCGCATCAGACTTGACCGACTTATCATACTCGGGCATAAACTCATCAGACATAGCAATGTGAGTCATACGCTCGAGCTTCTGAGAAGAAGTCATAGACAAGTCGATCATCATAGAACGGGAACGAATCGCTTGGTCGATGCCCGACTGGCTCATATTAGAGATAAAGATAACCCGACCTGTGAACTCAAAAGACTTAGGAAGGTCATCGTCGCGCATGTCAGCATTCCAAGAGATAATACGCTTGCCGTAGGAATCAAGTGCACCCTTCAGAATATTGAGGGCAACGGGATCCTTCAGAACAGAGTCGCAGTCGTCGAACACGATTATGCTATTATTGTTCTCAAACAGACTGCGGTACAAACCCTTGGCAGTCGAGAAACCCTTGATTTGAGTGAAGCACTTGCGAGTATTAATAACCGAACCGACCTGGAAGTCAGCGAGATTACTAATATCAGTGTAGCCAGCGTTCGCAAGTGTCTTAGTAACGGTATAGGTTTTACCGAGACCACCCTCACCAGTGATAACAGCGGATGGCTGGACGCCAGAGGCAACCATGGATACAAGTTTCTCAACGAACTCAAAGCGAGTGTTAATGCCAAACTTCTCGTCTCGCTCGGTCTGAATAGCAACATCAGATGCAACGATTTCATCATAGGAGAGCTTCAGACCTGTCTCCTGCTCGTAACGCCACACGATATGGGACTTCTTAGTAGTTTTGAAGGGTTTAGCCTGACCGATTTGGCAGGTGTATTTACCCGAAACTTTATCAAAAGACACAGAGGTACGGACAGTAGCAGTCATAGATTTTCTTTCCTTTTTAATCATCATACAGTAAGTATACCGCGAAACCGAATTAATGTAAAGAACTTTATTAATAACCCTATGGACTGGAGGGGTATCGAAAGTGCTTGACTTTAATTAGAAATAAGTGTCGGAATGTGTCCGTACCCTTGCCCGACTTGCCTGTGTCCTGTGCTGCAAAACTCGTTTAAGACCGAATCCAGCCCCATTTTACACCGAGAGCGATCACTACCAATCACCAGCGAAGCGAACGACAATATACCGTAAACCCCCATGCGTTTGCCTTCCGTGTAAAATCCTCGCCCCGATTCCGTTTACCCCTAAAAACATAGCGATAACCCAATCCCCTCAGTGCACTTTGTACTGATTTTAACTCACTAATTGGAATATGAATATAAACAGGGCTTCCTCCCCCTGTGTTTTTATATTGAACTAGATCAATCATAGGACTTTCTATCCCCGAATTCTTCGTTATAATCATAACCAGCGTGGTAGGCTTCTAGTTCCGCTTCAGACAAATCTGTTATCTTGTCTCCCTTATATGTTCCCTCAGGGTAATAGTGTGGGTCACGAGGACGACCATAGTAGCTGTCCGCTGAACCCCGATCAAAGGGATATCCGTGTGTTTTGTCAAAGTGGTCTAGTTGTTCTTTGGCTTCTTTATAATTTGTAATCATTAAATTAACCCTGTCTTTCTAGGATAACCCATTGCGAAACCAGAGCTACCTTGGACGAAACCCTTTGAACTTTTGCCACGCATCTTTGTCTTAGGAATTCTGGCACGACGAGTGTCTACTTCAACGACGCCACCACGACGGAGGAATTCTTTGAGTTGTGCCTCAGATTCAGCACGAAGTTGCGATTTAGTTTTAGTAATAATCATAATTAAACCCCCAAATTAGAAAAAGAATCAGAATCACCAGCCCGAGCGACACAGCTAGAAACATCAAGGGAATAAGGCAATTCACGAATATCATCACAAGAGTCAACGACCTCAAGTTCAAAAGCATCAGAAACTTCACAATAAGAGCCGTCAATAATAACCAAGTAGCGATCACCGTATTCAGCGATCAGGGAAACAGGCGACTCACAGCCAGCGAAACCCTCACGATCAGATTCAGTCATAACACGGAATTTTAGCCCAGCCAAAAAATCACGATTTATCATAGTATTTTTTCCTTTTCAATTAATCAATAAAACAATTATACGGCATTTTTGAATTAAAGTAAAGAACTATTTTAATACCCCTACTGGTGGCAGGGTTGTTCCTTCAGGTAGCCGTAAGGCAAGCCGAACAGGTAGCAAGCGTATTCAGGGTCGCCCTGTGCTTCAACCGAGTCCATAAGCCAAGCAATCGCTGTCTCACGACTTGTGGTTCCGCTTACTAGGGTTGCTACCTTGCCCTCAAACACAGCGATGGCTTCCCTTTGGGCTTCCTGTTCCTGCTCGTTGTTTTGTTGAATGATGTTGGCTAGAAACTCAAATTCCCTGTCAAACTCAGCCAGCGTCCAGCCAGTTGTGTCTATACCACGAGGACGACTGCCGTAGGCATCTTTATACATGTCCCAATATTGACACTGGGCTTGTTCTAGTGGGCTCATTTCATTCCAAGATAGCATTTTTGTTTCCTTTTCGATCATCATAAGACAATTATACAGCATTTTTGAATTAAAGTAAAGGATTATTTTTCATAACCCTTCACCCAGTAGGGTTAATTAGTAGGTAAGCCAGTAAAAATTTCAAGGACGCCACCATCAGGGTAGTCATCAGGAAGAACCACAGACCGTAGGTAGTCATAAGCCAAACCCCAAGTAGCGAAACCCTCAGACACAACCATTTTATTCACAGTATCAATAACAAAAAACATAAATTTCTCCTATTCAATAATACAATTTTACTGTGTTTTTGAATTAAAGTAAAGGATTATTTAATAACCCTTCACTCAGTAGGGTTATTCTAAAATTTCTAGTTTAA